>SCPP01000069.1_pt1 | contig 304532 bp, 450 predicted proteins | sample 6106811 | NCBI WGS metagenome assembly SCPP01 (sample SAMN10720449, study PRJNA508395) | human gut metagenome | isolation source: Participant 2 stool, 15 month | host: Homo sapiens | collected 2018 | reverse complement strand
TATCCTGTGGGCGATGCAGATGACTGCGCAGATATGATACATGAATTCCCGCCAATAGCAAGGGCTATATACGGACTTAATAATCTTAAGATTATTTCATTCGGACCAAGACCACTCAATTTCCTTGCATGCAATGCGCCAATCAAGCAGCTCTATAACGGGTGTGAGATTGAGGAAAATTCAGAGCTTGATTTGTTTGAGGCATTTAACAAGCTGCCGGTGATGAGAGAATACCGGATGTGGTAAAGGACATGGAAGGAGCTCGGCGACAAAAAACCTGAGATTCTTGAGAAGCTTGCACAGTATGAGCTCACACTTTTAGACTGGGTTGATGAGCATAAGGGCTACAGAAAGTATGTGGCAATCGCAGGAAAATGCTGGCCTGCATTCCAGACACAGTTTGGATTTGTACCATGTTATGTAAACAGCCGGTCTTGGTATCCCGGTTTCATGCGAGGTTGACATCTATGGAGTGCTCAGTGAGTTTATCGGAACCTGCGTCAGCGAGGATGCAGTAACACTTCTCGACATCAACAACTCAGTGCCGAAGGATATGTACAAGGAGTCAATCGAGGGCAGATTTGACTACAAGCATACAGATACATTTATGGGCTTCCATTGTGGAAACACCTGTTCAAGCAAGGTTTGCAACCCACAGATGAAATATCAGATGATCATGGCAAGATCCCTTCCGATCGAGGTTACAAACGGAACTCGAGGGAGATATAGTGCCGGGAGATATTACATTTTACCGTCTTCAGTCTACAGCAGACTGTAAGATTCGCGCTTATGTGGCTCAGGGTGAGGTGCTTCCTGTTGCAACACGCTCATTCGGCAGTATCGGAGTGTTTGCGATAAAGGAGATGGGACGTTTCTACCGTCATGTGCTTATTGAGAAGAATTATCCTCATCACGGAGCTGTAGCTTTCGGTCATTACGGAAAAGCCCTTTGAGGTATTTAAATATATTGGCGTGCCAGTTGAGGATATTAACTACAACCAGCCGGCATCACTGCCATACAAGACAGAAAATCCTTTCTGTTAGTGGGTTCTGAATAGTTACGTTATCTGATGTAAACATATTACGTGAATGGAGAATAGATATGCTATATATAGGTGTGGATTTAGGCACAAGTGCAGTAAAGCTTCTGCTCATGGATGAGAGCGGAAAGGTATTAAATATAGTCTCAAAGGAGTATCCAATCAGCTTTCCAAAGCCGGGCTGGTCAGAGCAGAATCCATGTGACTGGTGGGAGCAGACCGTGGCTGGGCTTATAGAGCTGACTAAAGATTTTGACAGGAGCGCTGTTGCGGGAATCAGCTTCGGCGGTCAGATGCATGGACTTGTCGTATTGGATGAAAACGACAATGTAATAAGACCTGCTATACTTTGGAATGACGGAAGAACACAGAAGGAGACAGACTATTTAAATAATGTAATAGGAAAAGAAAAGCTGTCTGAGCTCACCGGAAATATAGCGTTTGCCGGATTTACAGCGCCAAAGATTTTATGGCTAAAAGCAAATGAACGGAAAACTTTGCCAGAATAAAAAGCTTATGCCAAAGGATTATATTGCATACCGCATGACAGGTGTATTTAGTACCGATTATTCTGATGCATCGGGAATGCTTCTTCTGGATGTCAAAAACAAGTGCTGGTCAAAGGAGATGCTTGACATATGCGATGTAAGAGAGGAGTGGCTTCCTGGGCTTTATGAGAGCAGTGAAAAGACAGGCACTCTGAAAGCTGATGTGGCATGTGAGCTTGGCTTTCCTAAAGACTGCATAGTTGCAGCCGGGGCAGGAGATAATGCGGCTGCAGCTATAGGCACAGGTACGGTTGGAGCCGAAAGTGCAACCTCTCTTGGAACAAGCGGCACACTTTTCATTACAAGTGATGAGTTCAGAGTGGATTCGCACAATGCGCTGCATTCCTTTGACCATGCAGACGGTAACTATCATCTGATGGGCTGCATGCTCTCGGCTGCAAGCTGCAACAACTGGTGGATGAAGGATATCCTTCATTCCGATGACTTTGTGAATGAGCAGAAGCCTCTTGAGGAGGATGGCAGACTTGGTGAGAATCATGTGTATTTTCTGCCTTATCTGATGGGAGAGCGTTCTCCTCATAATGATCCGTCTGCAAGGGCAGCGTTTATCGGGATGAGCATGGATACTGACAGAGCCGACATGCTGCAGGCTGTGTTTGAGGGTGTGGCATATGGTCTTCGAGATTCACTTGAGGTGGCAAAGAGCCTTGGTGTGGCACCAAAAAGCACAACAATCTGTGGTGGGGGTGCAAAGAGTGTGCTTTGGAGAAAGATAGTTGCAAACGTCATGAATATGCAGGTTGACACGGTAGAGGTCGAGGAAGGACCGGCATACGGCGGTGCAATACTGGCTGCAGTTGCAAACGGCTGCTTTGAAAATGTGGAGGCTGCGGCAGCGGCTATTGTGAGAAAGAAGGATACAACCATGCCAAGTCCACAGCTTGTCGAAAAATATGAGAAGGGCTATGCAAAATTTAAGCAGTTTTATCCTGCATTAAAGGGCAAATATTAGTCATTTCGTAGAAAATTAAATTTGGTGTTGTAAAGTGGTGCAAATTCATGTATCTTATTATAAGGAAATGAATTTTGCACCACTTTTTTATGCATAATTAGCACTTATAAAACACGTAATTGCCGATTATATCAATGCAAAATGAATTTTTTGCTAAAAGAAATTGCAAAATGATATAACAGATATATCAAATATGCATTTCAGGCGGGGATGATATGGATTTATTTGATTACATGAGAGAACAGAATAAGGAGACAAGCGGTCCCTTAGCTTCTAGGATGCGTCCGACAACACTTGATGAGGTGGTCGGGCAGCAGCACATAGTTGGGAAGGACAAGCTTTTGTATCGTGCGATTAAAGCCGATAAGCTCAGCTCCATCATCTTTACGGGCCGCCGGGCACCGAAAGACTACTTTGGCAAAGGTCATAGCCCACACTACCAGTGCTGAGTTTATGCAGATTAATGCAACCTCTGCAGGCAAAAAGGACATGGAAGAGGTCGTGGAGCAGGCAAAGAATAATCAGGGAATGTATCAGAAGAAGACGATACTTTTATCGACGAGATCCACCGCTTCAACAAGGTGGCAGCAGGATTATCTGCTTCCGTTTGTAGAGGATGGCACCATTATTCTGATAGGAGCTACCACTGAGAATCCTTACTTTGAGGTAAACGGAGCCTTGCTTTCACGCTCAGTCATTTTGAGCTTAAAAGCGGTCAACGGATGATATAAAAGTACTTCTTAAGAGAGCACTGACTGACACAGAAAGGGCATGGGTGCATACAATGCACAGATAGATGATGATGCACTGGATTTCCTTGCAGATGTGTCAAACGGAGATGCGAGAGCGGCGCTAACAGCGATTGAGCTTGGAGTACTGACCACGGACAGGTCAGACGATGGCATCATTCATATCACTATCGATGTGGCGAGCGAATGTATACAAAAAGAGTTATCTCCTATGATAAGAAGGGGGATAACCATTACGATATTATCTCTGCATTTATTAAGAGCATGCGCGGCTCCGATCCGGATGCTGCAGTCTTTTATCTTGCAAAAATGTTGTATGCAGGAGAAGATGTGAAGTTTATCGCAAGACGAATCATGATACTTGCATCGGAGGATATAGGCAATGCAGATCCGATGGCTATGGTTGTAGCGGCATCGGCGGCGGCAGAGGTCGAGCGCGTTGGAATGCGGAGGCACAGATTATTCTGTCACAGGCTGTCACATACATGGCATGCGCGCCAAAGAGCAATGCATCATATAATGCGATATCGGCAGCAATGAGCTGCGTGAAGCAGACTAAGACACCGGCTGTTCCGGCTCTGCAGGATGCCCATTACGGTGCGGCAGAAAAGCTCGGGCACGGAGTCGGGTACAAATACGCACGACTATCAAATCACTATGTGAAGCAGCAGTATCTGCCGGATGGCCTACAGACAGAGTGTTTTACAAGCCTACGGATATAGGCTATGAGGCAAAGATAAAAGCACACATTGATGAGCTTCACAGAGACTGTGATACATGAAAGTGCATAGATGAAGCTTGAATAATTGCAAATAGTTGATAATAACATAAATATTTAGAAAATCAGACCAGGAGGATCTTTAAATGAAAAAGTATACAGAAATGACAAAGGACGAGTTAATGCAGGAAAAGACAGCACTTGAGGCTGAGTACGAGAAGATTAAGAATCTTGGCTTAAGCCTTGACATGTCGCGTGGAAAGCCGGGAGCAGACCAGCTTGACCTCTCACTCTATGCTCGATGTCTTGAAATCAGCCAGTGATATGAAAAGTGAATCAGGACTTGATGTGAGAAACTATGCATGTCTGGACGGAATTCCTGAGGCAAAGGCCCTTATCGCAGGCATGGTAGGAGCAAAGCCTGAGCAGGCTATAGTATATGGAAACTCAAGTCTCAATATCATGTATGATCAGGTTTCACGTGCATTTATCTTTGGTCTTTGCGGCAATACACCATGGTGCAAGCTTGACAAGGTGAAGTTCCTCTGTCCTGTACCGGGCTATGACAGGCACTTTGCAATCACAGAGGAGTTTGGAGTTGAGATGATAAACATTCCTATGACTGAGGATGGTCCTGACATGGATATGGTTGAGAAATATGTCAATAACGATGCCTCTGTAAAGGGAATCTGGTGTGTTCCAAAATACTCTAACCCACAGGGTGTTGTATACTCTGATGAGACAGTTGAGCGTTTTGCAAAGCTTAAGCCTGCAGCAGATGATTTTAGAATCTTCTGGGACAATGCATACACAGTTCATCATCTCTATGATGATAAACAGGCAGAGATTCCAAATATCCTTGAGCTTTGCGAGAAGGAAACGATATGGTATTTGAGTTTTGCTCAACAAGTAAGGTGACATTCCCTGGTGCAGGCGTGGCTGGTATATGCACATCTGAGAAAAACCGTGAGGATATCAAGAAGCGCCTTACTATACAGACAATCGGACACGACAAGATTAATCAGCTTCGTCATGTGAGATTCTTTAAGGATGTAGATGGTATCAAGGCTCATATGGCAAAGCATGCAGCTCTTATCAGACCTAAATTCGAGCTGGTTGAGAATATCCTCACAGATGAAATTGCTTCAAGAGGCATCGGAACATGGGTTAAGCCGCTCGGTGGATACTTCTTCGGATTTGAGGCTCTTCAGGCTGTGCAAAGGAAATCGTTGCAAAGTGCAAGGAAGCTGGTGTCACAATGACAGGTGCAGGCTCTCCTTTCCCTTACAAGAAGGATCCGGATGACAGCGTGATAAGAATTGCTCCGACATATCCATCACTTGATGAGCTGAAAAAGGCTGCAGAGGTGTTTGTTGTTGTCACAAGTCTTGTCAGCGTAAATAAGCTGCTCGAGGCATAAAATCACTGTTATGTCTTAACGGACAGACGTGCAATTCACTGTTATGTCTTAACGGATAGATATGCAATTCTCTGTTATGTCCTAACGGGGAGACTTATAATTGGCATATTTATCTAAAATAAGTATGTGATATATGTATAAAAACTAAATGAATATTTGTGCACATTTTTCGGGATTTGGTATTTACAAATCCCGATTTTTGTGTAAGATATAAATATCTTTTTAAATTATGTCTTGCATATGTTCTATGCAGGTTTCTTTTTGTGGCATTTCGGCCACTATTTTTTTCCCTTGATTTTTAGTTTCATATATTTGATTTTTGATTTTATTTAACACTATTATTTTAGACTTAGATGAAGAAAGGATTTAAATATTATGAAGGAAATTTTTCAGGAATATGGCGGAATACTCATAACTGTTGTAGCAATTTTATCAATCATCCTCGTTGTAACAGCGGTTATAGGCTCTGATGCAACAGGCATAGTAGGAAAGACATTTAGTGATCTGATTACAAACTTTTCAAATCATGCCAATATGAGTGTCAAATAAGAGGTGGTACATGGAGCTTGGAAAGAATATTTTGGACCGCTTTGGGGCTTTGTAGCCAGCAACGAGATAACGGATATAGATTATAACGGCAAAGAAATATGGCTTACAAATATATTCAATGAGCGTTTCAGGGCCAATCAGCAGTTTGTCACACAGTATATGACACCTGCTTTTGTGGAGCAGTTTACACAGCGCATCGCCAATGTCGTAAGCAGACAGTTCAATAAGAGAAATCCGGAGCTTGAGGCCGAGACGAGCGAGCTTCGTGTGACGATACTGCATGAATCGGTTGCAAAGTCGGGCAGGAGCATCAGCATACGAAAGACACCGCCGCTTATCAGACTGACAGCAGAATCTGCAATTGCTGAGAAATTATGCTCGGAGGAGCTTTTAGCTGTACTGATAAACTGCGTAAAGACCAAGATGAATATCACCTTTGCGGGATGCCGGGCATCGGAAAGACGGAGTGCGTGAAGTTTTTCTCACAGTTTATACCGGCGAATGAGCGCGTGATTACAATTGAGGATACTCTTGAGATACGTTATGCCGAGACAAATCCGGGCAAGGACTGTATAGAGATGAAGGTGAGTGAGGATGTGTTTGGCTACTCGGAGGCTATCAAGTCATGTCTTAGAATGAATCCAAAGTGGATTATGCTCTCAGAGGCACGGTCAAAGGAGGTAAAATATCTGCTGCAGAGCTGGAGCACCGGTGTGCGTGGCATGACGACACTCCACACGGATGATGTGCGCAATATACCGGACAGAATACTCAATATGCTAGAGAGCCGTGTGGATGCAGAGCGTATGGAGAATGACATATATCAGGCACTTGATGTGGGAATTTTAATCCGCAAGAGAAGAAATGAAGACGGAGTGGTGTACAGATACATAGACCAGGTGTGCTTTTTCTACAGGGAAAACTATACAAATCATGTGTTTATGCTTGTATCAGACGGACAGATAGTGACTCACGATATACCAAAGGTCATACTTCGCAGATTTAAAAGAGAGGGTGTGAATGAGCCGTTTGGCGAGTCCTTTGTCAATGAGATACGGATGAATGAGGCCATGATGAGTGAGGAGAGGGAGGCTTAGGAATGACGTATATATTGATTTTATTTCTGACATATGTGCTGCATCTTCTGCTCAAGCTAAACTGGGTGTGTACAGCTGTGGTACTTGTTTTCTTCTTGTTATGCAGCATTTTCACCGAATCAAAGGCCAAAGATTTCAGGAAGCGCGAAAGCGCTTTCTGGATGTATCGCTGTATATTGACACCCTGCTGTATTCGTTTTGAAGGAGCAGAAGATAATCCGTGCATTTGAGGATGTAAAGAGCACACTGGCAGATGGTCATATGAAGAAGACTGTGAGCAGGGCTATTGATCATATGATGCTCACGTTTGATGAGACAGAGGTGTTTGTGGATGCTATGAGGATTATTGAAGATGAGTACAAGTGCAACCGAATAGTAAATGCACACGAGTTTATGGCACACGCTGAGTACTATGGCGGTGATATTAAAGAATCAGCCAGGATACTGCTTAGGGACAAGAGTGCATGGGAGCGCAGGATACTGCGCAATATAGAGGACAGACAGAGGATGTTTCATCAGATTATCCTGTCAGTTGTGACCTCTGTTATCATTAGCGGAATCATACTTTATCTGCCGGTTTTGAGCATGGATATCAGCAGCAATATCATTGTGCAGATACTGTCTGCAGCTCTTATAGTGCTTGATGATTTAATCATACTCTGGGGACAGAAATTTCTTGAAGTGGATTATCTTGGAATTGATCTGCTGCCGGAGGATGATAAGCATGCCAAAAGCTCGAGGAATACAAGGCATACAATCCGGCAAAGGAGCTTCGTGCGTCAATTCTTATGGCTGTTATACCGGCGTTAGCCAGTGCATTTTACTGTATACTGACAGACAATGGCCGGCTGTGGCAGCTATGGGAGCAGCTCTTATATGTCTGAATCAGCACCGTATAGGTCACAGGCTTATGAAGAAAAATCTGATAGCGGATGTAAAGAGTGCATTTCCCAAGTGGCTGATGGACCTAGCCCTATTGATTCAGAGTGAAAATGTGCAGGTAGCTATACAGAAGTCGAGAGAGCATATACCGGTGATACTTAAGGAAGAGGTAAATACGCTTGTGGAGAGACTGGACGTGGAGCCGGAGAGCTCTGACCCGTATCACAGATTTCTCGACTGTTTGAACCTGCCGGAGATAAACGCAGCCATGGGCATGCTGTATGCTGTTTCCATTGGAAATAGTGGCAATTGCGGAAGTCAGATTGATGAGCTGATTACGAAGAATCTGGAGATGCTTGATGTAGCAGACACCGCGAGGCTTAAGGATAAGACCGCCGGCATGTATCTTTTGTTTTTGGCTCCTGTTATCACGGCATCATTTAAGATGATAGTTGATATGGCCATTTTCCTTATAAGCTTTTTATCATACAAGGTAGTGTAGGGGGTGTGTTGTGAGTCAGATAATGAAGACCTTTTTAGGGGTGTTTTTGATTATGTTTATGGTGGTTACATCATCAGGTGTGCTGTCGGTATTTATGACTGTAGTTGAGGCACAGAACCTACATGCGCAGATCATCAATGAGCTTGAGGACAGTGATTATGACAGCTCGGTTGCGCAGACCTGCTTTGAAAATGCATCAAAAGCCGGAGATACACTGGAGCTTAAACTGTATATGACAGACAATTCCATAAGGACAGTCACAGACGCATCACAAATCACTTCATCAGATGAGATAGAAAAGGCAAGAGTGGAGCTTAAGTTCACTTACGCGGTAGCATTTTTCGGAATTAAGCAGGAGCATGTGCTGAGCGGATATGCGTTGTAGTACTTTTCTTGTGGATATGGCTGTATAAGAGGAGGAAAACAGATGGAGCTTTTAATAGAAGAATTGGGAGGAAGCGTTATTATGCTTCTTTTAGGCAGTGGAGTAATCGGTGTGCTTGTGTATGTTTCTACTCTGCTGTGATAGTAACTGAATTGATTAAAAAGTATGTAAAGGTAAGAAAAAATGAAAGAAGTATTCAGACAGTATGGAGGCGTGCTGATTGCAGCGGCCGCCACAAGTGCATTTCTCGTGTTGATGGGAAATATTGTGCTGGCTCAGGGAGGCATGCTTGCTCAGCTTATAAATATATGGGGTAACAGCGCAATTTAAATAACCGGGAGACTATAGATGAAGGAGATAATGCAGACATATGGAGCCATGATAGTGGCGGTGGTTGTGGAATTGCGCTGCTGTCGGGATTTGGGGCTCTGAAGAACAAAATGAGTGTGGCATTTGCGCCACAGGATATATTGAGCAGCGATAGCGCAAATGACAGCTATGACAGCATGAAAAATATACCGGTTCCGGGTGTTGAGCTAAAGGAGAAAATGCGTCAGAATGCCGTAAGCTACAGTGTATATGACCTGCTTGATGTTACAGCGCATGAGGATAATCTGGATAAGCTTGAAGTTTATGCCCTGTATGATTCGGACAGAAATGACTGTACAGGCAGCATATCAGCCGATGGCTCGTCACTTAGCTTTCCGGATTATGGTGTGTATGATATGCATGTCAGGATAACATGCAAAAACGGCACAAGGGATCATGTGAGGATAAGTATTACAATTAATAGAAAGGTAGCGGATATATAAAATGAAAATGAAAACAACACAGACTTTTATTCATTATACCGGCAGTGATAATAGCAATAATTCTTATCATATGTATAGCAGTGGCAGTAAGCTCAAAATCGAGAAAAGGGGAAGAAAAAGGATTCCCAATCTGTCAGTGTGACGGAAAATACGCAGGATATTGTAGCTGAAAGTGAGACACTTGAGCTTGTGAAAAAGGATGCATTGAAGGAAACAAATGTAGTTGATAAAGATAATAAGCAAAATAACGGTACGCAATCAGATACCAATGATAATTCCGCACCGGCAGCCGGTAATTCAGATAATGCAAATACAGCGTCAGATAAATCTTCTGACAAATCATCAGAAGACAAAACAGCAGCAGATAAAAAGACATCGACAGGCAGCAATAACACACAACAACCTGCAGGTAACGATTCAAAACCGGCAGCATCAAATCAGACAGTTGCACCGAGCCGGCTCAAAGTGAGCCTGCGCAGCCGGAAGCACCAAAAAATGAGTATGTTGCACCGGGATGGATATTTTATGGCAGTAAGGCTGGAAATGGCATGACAGGGGAGCAGAAGGCGTATATTGATTCGTTGGTAAAACAGTGGACAGATGGAAGTATATCTGATTCATATTTAGCGGAACAGATTGCACATAAGATGAAAGAAGAGTGGGGATTATCATTGAATTCAGTAGGAATTTCTGGTGATGACAGATGTATTTATCCGTCAAAAATGAGATACCTAATTATAATGAGGCTCTAGCTGAGTCATATGGATTTTATAATTTTACAGGCCTGTATACTAAAGGAGAATATGATGAATACGGATATCTGATATGCTATATGTGGGGAGTTGGTATTTTTTAGTTATGAAAGAATTTTTAAAGAAGTTAATAGTAGGAGTATTGCTAATTATATGTATAGGGTTAAATTTTGAGAAAAGTAATATTATTGCAGATGAATGGAGTGAGCCGGTTAAGTTTTATAATAGTTACGGAAACAGTGCAGTTTTTAAGCCTACAAACATATATGAGGGCGATATTTATTTTGTTCAGCAGGAAATACATCTACTCAGGAACAAAATATAGGACAATAGGCTACAAAATGAGTGTAAAAATAGTAGTGGGAATGTTATTCAGACCATTTATTATCAAATGGGTGGAAGCTATATGACACTTAAATGTCAAGCAAAGTCAAGTGGGAAGGAATATATGATGTACAAAATTCCTTTGAGATATGTTAGAAACAGAATGAATCAAGAATCTCTCAATGCCCTTAGCTCCGGCTCCTGCACCATCATCCTCGATGCCTGCATGGTGCTTCGAGTAAATGGCAAAAACAAGGGTGGCATGAATGATAATGGTCCTTCCTGGGGAAAGGTTTATACTACATATGCAGGTATATCCAAAGCGGCAAACTGGACGGACAGCGCACTCTCAGCACTGTATTCGTATTATGGCAAGACGGTGAGAGGACTGTTTCATACAATTGATGTCAGGAAGTCTACAGGCATAAGCAGTGTATCAGGGGGAGGTACATACTGCTATGGTACATATGTGACAATCAGTGCAAGCAGTTCTGCCGGATATGATTTCACGAATTGGAACAATGATTCGTCAATGAGCTCATCATCATATGGTTTTTATGTGAATTCGGGTGGTACTTATACGGCATACGCAAGGGCAGGTACTATAGCTGTGAAATTCTGGCGGAATACGAGTGCGTCTGATTCAGAAAAGACCTCAAAGAGCTACATATGGAGGCATCAATCGCTTTTCCGGCTGTGGGCTGGCAGATGGCCGGGTATCATATGAGTGGTTGGGGAAATAATTCGTATGATACGATTGCCGGATATCCGTTATTGTGTGGTGTGGCAAACAGCTGGATTGAGTCAAACAGACCGTCGAAAAATATATACGCAGTATGGCAGGAAAACGAGTATACCATAGAATATGACACCGGTGTATCTGCCACTGTGAAGTATAGTGATACGGTGACATTGCCAAGCCAGCATATGTGTATAGGCTGGATTTTAGGAGAAGAGTATCCTCGATATAAAATATGCGCCGGGAGAGTATACAGGTAGCTGATTTATGCAGGATACTGGGGATAGAGTATACAGATAAGGCGGTAATACGTATGTATGCACTTTGGGAGCATGAGCCTACCATAGAGGCGGATGATATGTTCTTTTCGATAAAGCAGGCAAGGAATGGCGGTATAACAGAGCAGCTGATAGGAAGCCTTATATCTGCAACGGATGTGGAGGATGGTGATATTGCGTTTGGCGATAACGAGATAAATTATCTGAAAGTGAAAAATTTTGATGACCGTAAAATTGAAAGTGCACGTGACAAGGATATCATAGAGATAGTGCTTGAGGCAAAGGACAGCTATGGAAATATCACGCAAAAGACTATATCCATCACATTTACAGATACTCAGGTCAAGGAGAGAACCAAAGCCTTTGGAAAGATTAGATTCATAAGCGAAAAGTATTATGGCAAAAATAAAGCAGGAGGCCTCATGGAGAACTCCCGCTGGTTAAACGATCCTGAATTTAATTCTCTTCTTCGGCAGGCCTTGGCAATTTGATATAGACCTTTCAGATTCGGTTTTATCAACAGCCTCTATGATGGCACAAAGGATCGTGAGGATAAGCGTTCAAATTAATAGAAAGGTAGCAGGCGTATAGAATGAAAAATGTAGTACTTGGAGTAATAGGCTGTCTTATTGTATTGTATACAGCGATGCTTGGGCTTAGTGTATACAATATGACAGTCAGGGAGAACCAGATGGAAAAGAGTCTGTCATTAGCACTTTCTGGTGCTATGAACAGATATTACGAGCCAAATATGTATATCGTGGATAAAAAGCCCGTCAGCAGCTATGATGTGGAAAAAGCTGTCATAGAGGACATTAATGAGAGGCTTACAGCAGGCGGTACTGCAAGTGCCACAGTCTATGTATGTGATATGGAAAAGGGCATTATTTCAGCAGGAATAGAGGAGGAGTTCAAGCTTCCTACAGGTGTGACAAAGAAAATAAGCTGCAAAAGACTATTGTAGCAGATCAGCCAATGGAGGATAACTAGCGTATGAAGAATGGTATTTGTATTACAGCAAAAATAAAGCAGGAGGCCTCATGGAGAACTCCCGCTGGTTAAACGATCCTGAATTTAATTCCCTTCTTCGGCAGGCCTTGGCAATTTGATATAGACCTTTTCGATTCGGTTTTTATCAACAGCCTCTATGCGGAGAAGGATATTGTCATCAGTGATGATTATTTCATTTTTTGCAGGTGGTCAAGCTTTTCAAGGCAGTAGCCACCGATTGTGTCATAGTCGTCTGATTCGAGGTGCAGACCAAGCTCATCGCTTACATCCTCGAGATTTGCAGAGCCAAGAACTATGTATTCGTAGTCATTTATTCTTGTGATATCATCCTGCTCGTCAGAGTCGTATTCATCACGAATCTCACCGACTATCTCCTCTAAGAGATCCTCAAGTGTGATGAGTCCGGCTGTGACACCGTATTCATCTAAGACAATGGCAAGCGATATAGATGATTCGCGCATCTCGAGAAACAGATTCGCTGTATTCTTGTGCTCATATGTAAAGTAAGGCTCACGCATGATATTTCTGATGGAAAAATGCTCTTTATCCTCATCCTTAAGGAGCAGCAGATCCTTCACATTTACAATACCGATTACGTTGTCAGTGCTTTCGTCATACACAGGGAGTCTGGTGAATTTATCCTCTCTGAATATGGAAATTAAATCATCATAAGTAGAATCAACATTGACAAACGTCATATCAATACGCGGAACCATGACCTCCTTGGCCTCGGCATCTCCAAAATCGAATACATTGTGAATCATATCACGCTCTTCATCCTCGATGACACCGTCCTCCTGTCCCACATCAACGATTGTACGAAGCTCCTCCTCGGTCATGACGCGCTTGGCATCGCTCTGTCTTATTCCAAAGAGGAAAATGACTCCGAGTGAAAGCTTGTTGATGATAAATATTACAGGTGTCAGCACTACCATGAGCACTGATATAAAGCCTGCTATTGAGAGTGAAATCTTGTCAGCCTTTATGGTCGCAAGTGTCTTCGGAGAGACCTCTCCGAAGATCAGTATGAGGAATGTAAGTATTCCGGTTGCGACACCTGCTCCGACGTTGCCAAACAGCTTGATGGCAAGCGAGGTGGTGAGCGATGATGCTGAAAGATTTTCGATGTTGTTGCCGATAAGGATGGCTGAGAGCATCTTTGGAGAGTTCTCAGTCACCTTGAGCACCTTTTTGGCTTTTGTGTTGCCAGCCTCAGCCAGGGTTCTCATACGTATTTTGTTTACGGTAGTAAGAGCGGTCTCCGAAGATGAAAAATGCGGAGAGTGCTAATAGTATTAATAAGAATATAATCTGCGATATGTCGTCAGCGTCCAAATATTTTACCTCGTAATATGAATTAATGAATGTGTTTATTTATCGTCTGTGCTGTAGTTAGGAGCCTCTTTTGTGATATGGATATCATGAGGATGGCTCTCCTTGAGAGAAGCAGCAGTAATCTTGACAAACTGTCCGTTCTCCTTAAGATCTTCGATTGTCTTGCAACCGCAGTAGCCCATTCCTGAGCGGATACCACCAACAAGCTGGAATACTGTATCCTCAAGAGTTCCCTTGTAAGCTACACGTCCTTCTACTCCTTCCGGAACAAGTTTCTTTGCATTCTCCTGGAAATAACGGTCTTTACTTCCGTTCTCCATTGCTGCAATGGAGCCCATTCCACGGTATACTTTGTATTTCTTCCCCGATAAAGCTCGAAGGTTCCCGGAGCCTCATCACAGCCTGCGAACATTGAGCCCATCATACATACATTCGCACCTGCTGCGATTGCCTTTGTCATATCTCCTGGAGTACTTGATACCACCATCTGCGATAACAGGAACTCCATACTCCTTAGCAACCTTGTAACAGTCCATGATCGCTGTGATCTGTGGTACACCGATACCAGCTACGACACGAGTTGTACAGATAGATCCAGGTCCAATACCAACTTTGACTGCATCTGCTCCGGCCTCGATAAGAGCCTTGGCAGCAGCACCTGTTGCGATATTTCCGGCGATTATCTGAAGATCCGGATAAGCAGCCTTAATCTTCTTGACAGCCTCAAGTATGTTCTTTGAATGTCCATGTGCTGAGTCAACAACGATAACGTCAACATGAGACTTAACAAGAGCATCAACACGCTCCATCATGTTGCCTGTGATACCTACTCCGGCACCGCAGAGGAGACGGCCCTGATCATCCTTTGCTGAAAGAGGATACTTAATCTGCTTCTCGATATCCTTTATAGTGATAAGTCCCTTGAGGTTGTAGTCCTTGTCTACGATAGGGAGCTTTTCCTTTCTTGCCTTTGCAAGAATCTTCTTTGCTTCATCGAGGGTGATGCCCTCGAGCTGTAATGAGATTCTCAGAAGTCATAGACTCTGAAATCTTCTTTGTGAAGTCTGTCTCAAACTTCAGATCACGGTTTGTGATGATGCCGACAAGCTTGCCGTCCTTTGTGATTGGCACACCTGATATCTTGAACTTGGCCATAAGGTTGTCTGCATCCTGTAATGTATGGTCTGGAGAAAGATAGAACGGATCGGTAATAACGCCGTTTTCTGAACGCTTTACCTTATCGACTTCGTCTGCCTGTGCCTCAATAGACATATTTTTGTGGATGATTCCGATACCACCCTGTCTAGCCATTGCGATAGCCATTTTTGATTCTGTGACTGTATCCATTGCAGCACTCATCATAGGAATGTTAAGGACAATCTTCTTAGTAAGATGTGTCTGAAGCTCAATCATATTTGGTGTTACCTCAGAATATTGTGGAACTAAGAGAACGTCATCAAATGTAATTCCTTCGCCGATAATAGTACCCATTTTAAATTCCTCTCTTTCTTATGTTATTATACTGGTATACTTTATATACTAATGTAATTTGTATGATGATAGCAAATTAAAGAGTGGGTGTCAAGCAGTTATAAGCCCGATATGAAATTATTATATTATTTATTAGTAAAACTAATGTAAGTCTTTTGCAAATAAAGTAAAAATTATGTTATATTTTATATTAGGTGGCTTTAAGGCAATGTTTGCATGTTACGCTAAGGCGTGGACAGTAACGATTTTTGTGCCACAATAAACTAAACCAGGGAGAAAAATATGGAATTTCGACCATGCATCGACATTCACAATGGAAAAGTAAAGCAGATTGTCGGTGGTTCATTAAAAGACAGGGGCGATTTTGCCAGTGAGAACTTCGTCTCAGAGCAGGACAGCCGGTTTTATGCAGATATGTATAGGAAATCGGGCATAAAGGGCGGTCATATTATTCTGCTCAATTCTGTGGACAGCGAGTATTATGAGGATACAAAGGAGCAGGCTGTTATGGCGCTTGAAGCGTATCCGCAGGGCTTACAGGTAGGTGGCGGCATCACCGCAGACAATGCGATGGAGTTTATAGATGCGGTGCAGCAGCAGTTATTGTGACATCCTACGTATTTAAAGACGGCAGGATAAACTATGCAAATCTAAACAGGCTTAAAGATACTGTGGGCAGTGACAGGCTGGTGCTTGATCTGTCATGTCGCAAAAAGGATGGACAGTATTATATAGTGACTGACCGCTGGCAAAACTTCACGGATGAGGCAGTGACCACAGAGCTTTGGATAAGCTATCCTCATATTGCTGCGAGTTTCTGGTACATGCAGTGGATGTTGAGGGCAGGGTGAACGGCATTGAAAAGGAGCTTGTCGCCATGCTTGGCAGCTGGGGAAGGATACCGGTCACATATGCAGGCGGTGTGTCATCCTTTGACGATTTAAAATGCATCAGGCAGCTTGGACAGAATCATCTGAATGTGACAATAGGCAGTGCTCTTGATTTGTTTGGCGGTGAGATGGAGTACGATAAGGTTATAGCTTTTTGCAATAATAAGGAGATTTAAAATGGCAAAATACAGTAAGAATGATATTATCCGCATAGTGGATGAGGAGGATATTGAGTTTATCCGTTTACAGTTTACGGATATCTTTGGAACATTAAAAAATGTGGCAATTACAGCCAGCCAGCTTGAGAAGGCACTCGACAACAAGTGTATGTTCGACGGCTCGTCAATAGAGGGCTTTGTGAGGATAGAGGAGTCAGATATGTATCTGCACCCGGATCTTGACACTTTTATGATTTTTCCATGGAGACCACAGCAGGGCAAGGTCGCACGAATCATCTGTGATGTCTATATGGCGGATGGTACACCGTTTGAGGGAGACCCGCGCTATATATTAAAGAAGCAGATTGAAAAGGCAAAGCAGATGGGCTATATATTTAATGTAGGTCCGGAGTGTGAGTTTTTCCTTTTCCACCTGGACGAGAACGGACAGCCTACAACCATCTCGCATGAGAGAGCAGGGTACTTTGACTTGGGACCAAATGATTTGGGAGAAAACGCAAGAAGAGACATGGTTCTAACTCTTGAGGATATGGATTTTGAGATAGAGGCATCACATCATGAGGTGGCACCTGCACAGCATGAGATTGATTTCAAGTATGAGGAGGCACTTCATACCGCCGACAATATCATGACCTTTAAGCTTGCTATAAAGACAATTGCAAAGAGGCACGGACTTTTTGCCAGCTTCATGCCAAAGCCAAAGCATGGTGTGAGCGGCTCGGGAATGCATATCAACATGTCACTTTCAAAGGATGGTGTCAATATATTTGACAATGAGGAGGATAAGCTTGGACTCAGCGAGGAGGCATACTACTTCATAGGCGGTATCATGAAGCATATGAAGGGCATGACGGTCATCACCAATCCAATCGTCAATTCATATAAGTGCTTTGTGCCGGGATATGAGGCACCGATTTATATCACCTGGTCAGCTACAAACAGAAGTCCGCTTATCAGAATCCCTGCAGCAAGAGGTGAGGGAAGGAGAGTGGAGCTTAGACACCCGATCCTTCAGCAAATCCGTATCTGGTTCTGGCACTGTGCCTGGCAGCAGGAATTGACGGCATAAAGAACAAGGTACAGCCGGATGCGGAGCTTCGTGAGAATGTATTTGAGCTCACAGAACAGGACAAAAGAGACTAGGAATTGAATCACTTCCTGCTGATTTACATGAGGCGGTTGAGTGCCTTAAGTCAGATGATTTTATCCGCGAGATACTCGGAGAGCATATCTACAACAAGTATATAGAGGCAAAAGAGGCAGAGTGGAACGATTACAGAGCTGCGGTTACCCAATGGGAAATAGATGAATATCTGTACAAATTTTAAAGGATGTAACAAACCGTGAATAATATTGTTATAGCATTTCCTAAAAAGGAAGTAGCCAATTCAATCAAAAAAATATTAGCGCAGAGCGGTTATACAGTCACGGCGGTTGCAAATACAGGAGCTTCAGCACTTTCAAGCATGAACGGACTGAATATGGGAATCATCATATGCGGATACAGATTTTCAGACATGATGTACAGTGAGATATACGAGTATATGCCTAAGGAGTTTCAGATGCTTCTCATAGCGTCGGCAGCGGGTATCATGGAAAAAAATGTGGATAATCTGATGTCATTATCCATGCCACTAAAAGTGCATGAGCTTTTGCAGACTGTTGAGATGATGGATTACACGATAACGCGCCGCAGGAAAAAGCTCAGGCAAAGACCTAAAGTACGTTCAAAGGAGGATCAGGAGATGCTAAGCAGTGCAAAGGCTGTACTGATGGAACGAAATGGATTCTCAGAGGAGGAAGCACACCGGTATATCCAGAAGCGAAGCATGGATAACGGCACCGGTCTTGTGGAAACAGCACAGATGATACTAAGCCTTATGACTGATGTAGTATGCGCTTTATGAAGCCAGACAGAAGAGCGTATGATAGTAGCTGCAAAGGCTTGAACAGTTACTATAAAAATAATGATAAAAATATATTTACACTTGCATGGTAAAGTGATAAATTAGACTTATTGTAAAGTAACAAAGGAGAGATAAACATGTTTCAGATTAATGATAACTTTCAGAAATTACCGGGAAGCTACCTTTCAGCACAATAGCTAAAAGGTTGCAGCTTATCGAGGCAAATCCGGATAAAGAGATAATAAGTCTTGGAATCGGCGATGTAACACAGCCGCTTGCACCTGCTATCATCGATGCACTGCACAAGGCTGTTGATGAGATGGGAAATGCAGCTACATTCCACGGATACGCACGACCTCGGATATGAGTTCCTCAGAAAAGCAATTTCAGACAACGACTACAAGGCAAGAGGATGCGATATCTCAGCAGATGAGATTTTTGTTTCAGACGGAGCAAAGAGTGATTCAGCCAACATCCAGGAGTTTCTCAGCAAACAGCCGCATCGCTGTTACAGATCCTGTTTACCCTGTATATGTTGATTCCAATGTCATGGCAGGAAGAACAGGCACATATGATGCTCAGAAAGAGACCTGGAGCAATGTGATCTATATGCCGTCAACAGAAGATAACGGTTTTGTTCGAGCTTCCAAAGGAAGTACCGGATATGATTTATCTGTGTCTGCCAAACAACCCAACAGGAACAACTCTCAAAAGGAGCAGTTACAGGTATGGGTTGATTATGCAAACAAGAATGGTTCAGTCATCATCTTTGATGCAGCCTACGAGGCATATATCAGCGAAGCAGATGTGCCACATTCAATCTATGAGTGTAACGGTGCAAAGACATGTGCCATCGAGCTTAGAAGCTTCTCAAAGAACGCCGGCTTTACAGGCGTGCGTCTTGGCTTCACAGTAGTACCTAAGGAGCTTAAGTGTGGTGATGTATCACTTCATGCTATGTGGGCACGCCGTCACGGAACCAAGTTCAACGGTGCACCATACATCGTGCAGAGAGCAGGCGAGGCAGTTTACTCAGATGCCGGAAAAGCACAGCTTAAGGATCAGGTAGCATACTACATGAACAATGCAAAGACAATAAAGACAGGTCTTGCAGAGGCTGGCTTTACAGTATACGGCGGAGTAAATGCACCATACATCTGGCTCAAGACACCTGATCACATGACATCATGGGAGTTCTTCGATTATCTGCTTGAGAATGCCAACGTGGTAGGTACACCTGGCTCGCTTTGGACCAAGCGGAGAGGGCTACTTCAGATTGACTGCTTTCGGAAACTATGAGAACACAGTAAAGGCACTTGAGAGAATTAAGGCACTGTAAAATAAATCAGAGTCAAAAAAATACCGTCGGGAGATGTTCCCTGACGGTATTTTGTCTTGTGCCTAGCGGCGCACGTTTCTAACGGGTTAAAGTCCCGAATCCGCCCGGTAGTGGGAAGGATATAGCCAAAAGCAAGGGTGTCCATCGTGAGATGGAATCTGAAGGAAACTGGATGTGAGGAATATACTAACTCACGGGCAAATCTCTGGTCTGACGAACAGAAATCTCATATGAGGTCATGCATGTGGGTAAGGCAGCAAGCCATGTTGAAGCCCGATAACTACACGGAATCATGCATGATAAATGAGGCAGATGGATGGAGAGGAAGAAACGTGGTACCTAGGGAGGTCTGTGCGGTACGCCTTGAAAGAGGTAACCACTGCATAAAGCAATGCTGAACGCACAGAAGTTAGCAAAGGCCATAGTAGCCGAGAGGTGAAGGACCGAATCAGTAGGAGTCTTGAGTATGACCGAGAAAGGAGGAATGACCGTTTATGGCAGAAAACATTGAAAACAATGGTTGTTTGCAAAGAGATAGTGCGGAACACGAAGGGTATGCAAAAGCGTCTAGGTCATTCAATCGGATATGGAAAGAAAGAGACAGTGTACAGCCGAGACTTTTAGAAGCGATCACTGTATAAAGATAACTTTAACAGAGCGTATAAGAGAGTCAAGGCAAACAAGGGAGCACCAGGAATTGATGGCATGACCATTGCGGAGGCTCTTCCATATCTAAAGGAGCATCAACAAGAGATAACCGACCGCATTTATCGTGGAAAGTATACTCCGTCTCCAGTAAGACGAGTTGAGATTCCCAAACCAGAGGGTGGTGTGCGAAAGCTTGGCATACCAACGGTGGTAGACCGTACAATCCAACAGGCAATCACGCAAGAGTTAGTGCCAATCTATGAACCGCTGTTTGCAGAGGGTAGCTTTGGCTATCGTCCGGGCAGAAGTGCAAAGGACGCAATACTCAAAGTGAAAGAATATGCCGAACAAGGCTATACATTTGCTGTAGTCCTTGACTTGTCAAAGTACTTCGATACTCTTAATCACGAAATTCTCATCAATCTTCCGAAAGAATGTAAAAGATGAACGTGTAGTACAGTTGATTAAGCGCTATCTGAAAAGCGGTGTAATGGAAAACGGAGTAGTCATTGGCACAGAGGAAGGCTCACTACAAGGTGGAAATCTATCACCATTGCTGGCAAATGTCTACCTCAATGAGTTCGACCCGAAAGAGGTGTTCCATGCATAAGATATGCAGATGACATTGTGCTCCTTGCGAAGAGCAAGCGAGCATCAGAGAGACTCTTGGAAAGCAGTACAAAATATCTTGAGGAGACGCTGAAACTTACAGTCGACCGAGAAAAGAGCCGTACTGTCAGTGTGTTTGCAATCCGAAATTTTAAGTATCTAGGCTTTGCATTGGGAAGGAATGGAACGGGTATTTATGTTCGCGTTCATCCAAAGTCATGGAGAAAGTTTAAGTTTAGACTGAAAGAGTTATCTTCCCGTAAGCGATGTCAGTCAATCAAGCCAAGCCTTGAGAAAATCAAGATATATGCAAGAGGATGGCTGAACTATTACGGAATAGCAAGCATGAAGAACAACATCGAAGAGATCAACGGATGGCTCTATCACAGAATACGCATGTGTATATGGAAACAGTGGAAGAAACCAAGGACGAAGGTACGTAACCTTATCAAGATGGGAGTACCCAAAGACTTGGCAATGCAAGCGGGTAATACCCGACGGGGACATTGGTTCGCAACGCATACAGTTGCAATAAACATGGCAATGACAAAAGAAAGACTGATAAACAGTGGCTTTTATGATTTAGCCACAGCCTATCAGTCCGTGCACGTCAACTATTGAAACCGCCGTGTACCGAACGGTACGTACGGTGCTGTGAGAGGACAGCGGTTAGCCACCGCCTCCTACTCGATTGAAATTTACATAAAGTGTAATTACTGTATACTTTTCAGCAACAAAAACTTTATGTGAAAAGCATGATTTAGTTCTTCTTGAAACCGGCTCTCTTACGAAGAGTAGGGTCAAGAATCTTCTTTCTGATTCGAAGGCTCTCGTGTTACTTCAAGAAGTTCATCGGTATCAATAAAGTCGATAGCCTGCTCAAGGCTTAATACTCTAGGTGGTACGAGTGTGAGTGCCTCATCTGCTGATGAAGAACGTGTATTTGTAAGATGCTTCTTCTTACATACGTTGAGCTCGATGTCCTCGGCCTTTGAACACTGTCCGATAACCATTCCGGAGTAAACCTTGGCACCCGGTCCGATAAAGTGTTCCTCTCTCCTGTGCAGAGAAGAGTCCGTATGTTACAGCCTCACCGACTCAAAGGCAATGAGTGAACCTGTTGCACGGTATGCAATCTCACCCTTGTATGGCTCGTAGCCGTCAAACATGGTGTTTAAGATTCCGTTACCCTTTGTATCTGTCATGAACTCACCACGGTATCCGATCAGTCCACGTGCCGGGATAAGGAATTCAAGTCTGGTGTAGCCTCCAGCAATAGAACCCATATTTCTAAGCTCACCTTTGCGCTGCTGAAGCTTTGAGATGACAGCTCCTGTAAACTCATCGCACATCGATGTAAGCAAGCTCCATTGGCTCAAGCTTGCCGTTTTCGTCATACTTGTAGAGCACCTCTGCCTTACTTACAGCGAACTCATAACCCTCACGGCGCATGTTCTCGATAAGCACTGAAAGGTGAAGCTCTCCACGTCCGAAACCTTGAAGGAATCGTGAGTCGGTATCCTCGACACGCAGTGAAACATCAGTGTTGAGCTCGCGAAGGAGTCTGTCACGGATGTGACGGCTTGTGACAAATTTACCTTCCTGACCTGCAAATGGACTGTCATTTACCATAAACTGCATAGAGATCGTTGGCTCGGAGATCTTCTGGAATGGAATAGCTTCCGGTGCTTCCGGTGAGCAGATTGTATCTCCGATGTTGATATCTGCGATACCGAGATTGCTACAATCGAACCGATGTTAGCCTCGGCTACATCTACCTTGTCGAGTCCGTCAAACTCGTAAAGTTTGCTGATACGGACCTTCTCAAGCTTGTCGGTCGTGGTGGTTTACAACGACAGCCTCGATTGACCTTGATTTTACCGTTATCTACTTTACCGATTCCGATACGTCCAACATATTCATTGTAGTCGATCGTACTGATAAGAAGCTGTGTGTTGGCATCGGATCACCTGTTGGAGCAGGGATGTAGTTTACGATTGTTTCGAAGAGAGGAGTCATATCCTTTCTCTCGTCGTTCAAGTCCTTCATGGCATAGCCGTCTCTGGCTGATGCAAAAACGAATGGGCAGTCAAGCTGCTCCTCAGAAGCATCGAGATCCATGAAGAGCTCTAATACCTCATCGATGACCTCATTAGGACGTGCCTCCGGACGGTCAATCTTGTTGACGCAGACAATGATAGGCAGCTTGAGTGCAAGAGCCTTCATAACTACGAACTTGGTCTGTGGCATAACACCTTCGAAGGCATCAACCACGAGGATAACTCCGTTTACCATCTTAAGAACACGCTCTACCTCACCGCCGAAGTCAGCATGACCGGGAGTGTCGATGATGTTGATTTTGATGTCCTTATACTGAATAGCTGTGTTTTTGGAGAGGATTGTGATACCTCTTTCACGCTCGATGTCGTTTGAGTCCATTACTCGATCCTGAACTTCCTGATTGTCACGGAACACACCGCTTTGCTTAAGAAGCTCATCTACAAGTGTTGTTTTACCATGATCAACGTGGGCAATAATTGCTATATTACGAATATCGTCTCTTGTTGTTTTCATATTTTCCTTCTTTCTTTAATAAATAAAGCTAAGTTTGCAACTAACTTATTCTATCATAATTTTTCCAATGTGCAAGTTTTCATTGAAAGTTTTTATAAAATTAAGTGAAATGTTATTGGATTTGTCGACATTATTTGAGAAAATATACTTTGTGGAAATGTTAAAAATAGCTGGAAAAACATTTTACAAAAGGAAGGGAGACAAAAATTCATGGCAGATAAAATGTTTGAAAACAACCAGGTATCAATAATCGGAGAAATCGTTTCAGATTTTCAGTTTAGTCACGAGGTGTATGGTGAGGGCTTCTATATGATGGAGGTTTCGGTCAGAAGGCTTTCAGATTGCATGGACTATATTCCGGTGATGGTGTCAGAGAGGCTTATCAATGTGGAGGGTGACTACATAGGCAAAAGCGTATATATAGGCGGGCAGTTCCGCTCATTCAACAGGCATGAGGAGAAGAAGAACAGGCTGGTGCTGTCTGTTTTTGCAAGAGAGCTTGAGGTATTGGACAGTGATTATGATGAGGATGCAGCCAATCAGATTTTCCTTGACGGCTATATCTGCAAGGAGGCTATATACAGGAAAACACCGCTTGGACGAGAAATTGCGGACCTGCTTCTGGCGGTGAACCGCTCATATGGCAAGTCAGACTATATTCCATGTATCTGTTGGGGAAGAAATGCCAGATTTGCGTCGACCTTTGAGGTGGGTACACATGTGCAGATATGGGGCAGAATCCAGAGCAGAGACTATGTGAAAAAGCTCAGTGAGACACAGGTGGAGCAGCGCACGGCGTATGAGGTTTCTGTGAGCAAGATTGAGGCATAGTATTTTAAATGGACAGTAACTACGGATTTGTGATTTTCCCGAAAATTTGCAATAATAGTCAGATTGTGGTATTTTACTAGATATTATTGGTTAATGCTTGTAATTGTTGACGTTTACATCAGGTGTAAACTGTAATGATTATATATCAGGCAGAAAAGCTATGTGTATGGAGGCATGATTATTATGGAAAACGGTGCAGTACAGATTTATTATGGCGAGGGACATGGCAAGACAAATGTCGCTATAGGAAGTGCAATATGTGCTGCCTGTGATGGTAAACAGGCTGTCGTTATTCAGTTCCTAAAGGGTAAAAGGAGCCGGATTTTGAAAAGCTTGAGCCGGAGGTGAAATTCTTTAATTTTTCAAGAGCCGGAATACTATTTGAGCAGCTTGATGAGGAGAGTAAGCAGGAAGAAATCATGAATATCAAGAATGGCTTCAACTATGCAAAGAAGGTTATATCAACAGGTGCTGACATGGTTGTTGTGCTTGATGAGATGCTGGGGCTTTTGGATTTGCATCTGATTTCAAAGGAGGAGCTGTCGGATATGCTTGCTTCAAGGCGATGATGTGACCGTGATTATGACAGGCAGAGTACTTGACGATGGAATAAGGGAAATGGCAGATGAGATTTATAATATCGCGTCGGAAAAATAATAAGAAATATTGTCATGTGAGTTGACAATGCACAGGCGTGGTGATATTATTAGTGCAAGTGTGAGGCAGTTATATCATCTGCTGTATACGAATAATTTGATTAACAGATAGAGGTCGCGCGACTTATGAGTAGCTTTCCGGATGCCGCAGGGGCAGTTGATGGGAGATGAAAGGAATAGCGCCGAAGGGATTTATCATCTGCGGATATATCTCTGGGCATATGGCGAACAGCCTTATGACTGTCATCAGATTTGATGGGGAGCTATCGTGATTCATGAAGATTGGGACCGGCTCTAAGGAGCCGGTTTTTTAGCGCTTAGAGGCAGACAGCGGCATACTTATACGTTAAGAGAATCAAATACCGAATAAAGAAAAGCAAGAAGGAGATAAAATCATGGCAATTTTCAAAGGAGCAGGAGTAGCAATTGTTACACCTATGTACGATAACGAGGAGGTTAATTACGACAAGCTCGAGGAGCTTATCAATATGCAGATTGATAATGGCACAGATGCTATTATCATTGCAGGCACCACGGGCGAGAGCCCATGTCTGTCAATGGAGGAGCATGCAAAGGTTATAAAGGCTGCCGTAGAGTTTACAAAGCATCGTGTACCTGTAGTAGCAGGCACAGGCTCTAACTGCACAAAGACAGCTATGCAGCTTTCAAAGGAGGCTGAGGAGTTTGGTGCAGACGGACTGCTCGTTGTCACACCATACTACAACAAGGCTACTCAGGCAGGTCTTGTGAGCCACTATTCGCAGATTGCAGACAGCACAAAGTGTCCTATTATCGTATACAACGTACCGGGACGTACAGGCTGCAACGTGCTTCCGGAGACTATGGCAGAGCTCTTTAAGACAAAGGAAAATATCGTGGGACTCAAGGAAGCTACAGGAAATCTGGCACAGGCTTCAAAGACAATGTATCTGACAGACGGAAAGCTTGATATGTACTCAGGCGAGGATGGTCTCGTAGTGCCTCTTATGTCTATCGGAGCAATCGGTGTAATCTCAGTATGGAGCAATGTAGCCCCTGCAAAGGTACACAATATGTGTGACAGCTTCTTCAAGGGCGATTTACAGACAGCCTTAGAGCTTCAGAGAGAGGCTCTTCCACTTGTGGACGCACTCTTCTCAGAGGTAAATCCAATTCCTGTAAAGAAGGCTATGAACCTGATGGGTATGAATGTCGGACCTCTTAGAAGCCCTATGTGCGAGATGGGTGAGGATAATGCAAGGAAGCTTGCTGAGGTCATGAAGGCTTATGGCTTAAAGCTTGCATAGTACAACGAGAAAGGATACGATAAAATGACAAAGGTAATTATGAATGGCTGCAACGGCAAAATGGGACAGACTATCACAGAAATCTGTAAGGCTGATGCGGATATCGAGATTGTAGCCGGTATTGATTTATATGATGGAATAGACAATGACTATCCTGTTTTTCGAGCATCGACAAATGTGATGTGGAAGCTGATGTGGTCATAGATTTTTCCAATGCCAAGGCTGTTGACGGAGTACTGGACTATTGCGTGGACAAGCAGGTTCCGGTTGTTTTATGCACTACCGGTCTTAGTGATGAGCAGCTTGCAAAGGTTGAGGAGTGCTACAAGAAGGTGGCAGTGCTCAAGTCTGCAAACATGTCACTTGGCATAAACACTCTTATGGCTCTTCTCAAAAAGGCTGCACAGGTTTTCGCACCGGCAGGCTTTGACATGGAGATAGTTGAGAAGCATCACAATTTAAAGCTTGATGCACCTTCGGTACTGCGCTTGCACTTGCTGATTCCATCAACGAGGCTATGGATAACGAGTATCACTATGTTTACGACCGCAGCCAGCGCAGAGAGAAGCGCGATCCTAAGGAAATTGGTATTTCTGCTGTCAGAGGAGGAAGCATCGTCGGTGAGCACGAGGTACTTTTCTGTGGACAGGATGAGGTGATTGAGTTTAAGCATACTGCTTACTCTAAGGCTGTTTTTGCGAAGGGTGCTGTTGAGGCTGCCAAATTCCTTAAGGGAAAGGGTGCAGGTCACTACGATATGGCGGATGTTATTGCAGCTAAGTAGATTGAGTGAATTGCTTCATTGTGGCAATAGGTCGGGCGTAAGCTCCGGGCACCGGGGGCGCACGCACTCTCCCGGGGCGCTACGCTACGTGGCTAAGATTCTGTACGAAATTATGCTTGATGGGTTTCTATGCTTGACGAAACCGTCGAAACGCGCCGTCCGTGGCGCGGTTCTCCTCACCCTGCGTCCATGCAGGGGTGTTTCTGCGTTCATGGGCATAATTTCTACAGTATCTAAGCCACTTCGCTATTCGCGCCTCGGGAGAGTGCGTGTGCACCCCGGTGCCCGGGGCTTACGCCCTTACGTTGTGGCGGGATAATGAGTGCTACGGTAACACCTCGGGGCTCGGTGTTACCGGGATTGTGTTTGATGGTTACTGTTCACACCTGACAGTGTGACCAGCAGCGCTTGATGTACGAATATGAGTACACTTGCGGATTTTGCTTGATTTATTGGGGAGTGCGTATTAAATATAATGACTATTCAGAACCACTGAGAACAAAAAAAGCTGATGCGTCATGCTTGCATGTAAGCAGCAGATTTTCTTGTTTTGGATAGTTACATTGTTATTGGATTTAATTTTAAAACACAACAGGGGAGCTGGTGTTTAGCCGGCTGAGAGTAGACTGGTAGTGTCTTGACCCATAACCTGATTTGGATAATGCCAACGTAGGATAATATCGCACGATTTTTAGGCGGATATACTCATTGGCGGTATATCCGCTTTTGAATGTGTGGGTGATTATGAATAGTTGTAAAGAGATACAGATGAATAATTTTATAGAAAAGCTTAAGTCACGCAGTCCTTTGATTCACAACATCACAAATATGGTTACTATCAATGATGTGGCCAATATTGAGCTGGCATGTGGGGCCAGGCCTATTATGGCTATGGCACCGCAGAGATGGATGATGTCACGGGTATCTGCGATGGGCTGAACCTGAATATAGGCACTCCCTCTGAGGAGCGCTTTGAGGCGATGCGCATTGCTGCGAGGATGGCAGCGAAAAGAACATTCCTATTGTGCTTGATCTGGTTGGTGTGGGCGTGAGCCGCTTCAGGATGGATTTTGTGATGAGCCTGCTTGACGAGGTGCATGTGGATGTGATTAAGGGCAATTTGTCTGAGGTCAAGGCTGTTATGGAGCATGGCAGGTGCGATGGCGGCGTGGAAGTGACCGATACGGCAGCTGAGTCTGATGCAAAGGCGCTTGCGTGCAGGGCGGCCCTGCAATATGGCTGTATCTGTGTGATTACAGGTGAGACCGATTATGTGGCAGAATTATGTGATGAAGCTGATTGCTATGACAATAATGAAAGAAGTCTGATGAGTACTGATGCGATGGGGACCGGTGTGATAGATAATTGTGTAGTGAATGCTGTTGCGTCGGATGCTGACGGATACACGCATAATTACAGGGTAGGAAGCATCACAGGCGGCCATTTTATGATGAAGAGGGTGACAGGCACCGGATGTATGCTTTCAGGGCTCATTTGTGCGTTTGTTGCGGCTGATTGCGATGATAAATACGGTGCAGTCACGGCAGCACTTAGCTGCATGAAGAGTGCAGGCGGGCTTGCTGCCTCTGATATGGCAGAGCACGGCAGAGAGACAAACAGCTGTTATTTCATTAAGCCCGGAAATGCTGCATACCGGGACAGGCTGATTGATGCAGTATATCATATATGCGATGGTGATTATGAACTGATGTGAATATCGCTGTATGACAGACAATTGGTATGCAGGTCATGAGTCTTATATTTGGAAAACAACAGGATAAGAGGTAAAAGGTATATATGAACAAAACTGATTTAAAGCTCTACGCTATAACAGACAGGCAGTGGCTGCATGGAGCGAGGCTTTCTGAGCATGTGAAGCTTGCAATAGAGGGCGGTGCCACTATGATTCAGATCCGTGACAAGGATATTCTGAGTACGGATTCTGATGCAGGGCTTAAGGATGAGTATAATGAGGCTCTTGAGATAAAGAGAATCTGTCATGAGCACAAGGTGCCGCTCATCATCAATGATAACGTGCAGTTTGCAATTGATATAGATGCCGACGGAGTACATCTGGGTCGAGGATGACATGAATCCGGCAGAGGCCAGGAAGCTTCTTGGAACTGACAAGATAATAGGAGTTACGGCAAAGACCGTGGAGCAGGCAAAGAAAGCAGAAGCTGATGGCGCGGACTATCTGGGAAGCGGAGCCGTGTTTGGCTCTACCACAAAGCTCAATGCAAAGCCTATGACAAAGGAGCTTCTGCGTGAAATCACGGAGGCTGTCGATATACCGGTTGTTGCAATCGGAGGCATAAATGCAGACAATGCGGTCACGCTAAAGGGCACAGGGATTGCAGGAATCGCAGTGGTAGGAGCGATATTTGCAAGCGCAGATATAAGGGCTGCAGCCAGGGAACCCGCAGAAATATGCGACAAAATTCTGTAATCACAGTATGACATACTGCTATAACTACAGTAATTAAACAATATTTTGAAGATACTGAACAGTTACGAGAAGTGACAACATTCAGTAGAAAGGAGCGTAAATATGCATACAGCACTTACAATTGCGGGAAGCGATTCAAGCGGTGGCGCAGGCGTGCAGGCCGATTTAAAGACCATGCTTGCAAACGGTGTGTTTGGCGAGAGTGTAATCACGGCACTCACGGCACAAAACACCATGGGAGTTGATGCGGTGATGAATGTACCGGCTGATTTTATCGAGGCACAGATGAAGGCTGTTTTACGGATATTTATCGGATGCGGTGAAAATCGGTATGACATCATCGGTAGATACAATTGAGGCGATTGCCGCAGGTCTTGTAAAATATAAGGCAAAACATAGTTCTGGACCCGGTGATGGTCGCTACAAGCGGAAGCAGGCTGCTTGAAGAAAATGCAGCAAACACTCTGATGGATAAGCTTTTTCCACTGGCTGACATCATCACGCCAAATATCCCTGAGCTTGAGGTGATATCAGGCAGACAGATTGAAAGCACAGATGACATCATAGAGGCATCAAAGGCTGTTTATGATAAATACGGCTGTCCGGTTTTGAGCAAGGGTGGCCATTTCACAGACACAGCATGTGTGTGTGACTATTTGTGGGATGGAAAGCAGATTATCACCTTTGAGACAAAGAGAGTGGATAATCCAAACTCACATGGCACAGGCTGCACGCTTTCTTCAGCGATAGCCAGTGGTCTGGCAAGGGACAGCCGCTCGAGCAGGCTGTGGATAACGGCAAGCGATATGTCACGGCATGTTTAAAAGCCATGCTTGATCTGGGACACGGCAGTGGACCTATGAATCATGGAGCGTTAATCTTGAAATAATTACTAATTAATAATACAAATAACAATAAGAACAGGAGAGTACAATGAGTAATTACACAACACAGATGGATGCCGCAAGAAAGGGCATCGTAACACCGAAATTGAAAAGGTAGCAAAGAAAGAGAAGATGGATGTAGACAAGCTGATGGAGCTTGTTGCAAGCGGAAAGGTAGCTATTCCTGCTAACAAGCATCACAAGTCACTTGATGCAGAGGGTGTTGGAAGCATGCTTCGCACAAAAATCAATGTAAACCTCGGTGTGTCAAGAGACTGCAAGGACTATGATGTGGAGATGCAGAAGGTCATGAGTGCTGTAAAGCTTGGAGCAGAGGCTATCATGGATCTTTCCAGCCATGGAGATACACAGCCATTCAGACAGAAGCTTACAAGCGAATGTCCTGCAATGATAGGAACAGTGCCTGTTTATGACAGTGTTATCCACTATCAGCGTGATCTTGCAACACTTACAGCACAGGATTTTATCGATGTAGTAAGACTCCATGCACAGGATGGTGTTGACTTTGTAACACTTCACTGCGGAATCACAAGAAAAACAATCGAACAGATCAAAAAGCATAAACGTAAAATGAACATCGTAAGCCGTGGAGGAAGCCTTGTATTTGCATGGATGAGTATGACAGGAGAAGAAAACCCATTCTATGAATACTATGATGAAATCCTTGAAATCTGTGAGGAGCACGATGTGACCATCTCCCTTGGAGATGCCTGCCGTCCGGGATGTCTGGCTGACGCAACAGATGTATGCCAGATTGAAGAGCTTGTAAGACTTGGAGAGCTCACAAAACGTGCCTGGGATCATAATGTTCAGGTTATGGTAGAAGGACCTGGACATGTACCGCTTGATCAGGTTGCAGCTAACATGAAAGTACAGCAGACCATCTGTATGGGAGCTCCTTTCTATGTACTTGGACCTATCGTTACAGATATCGCGCCTGGATATGACCATATCACTTCCGCGATCGGTGGAGCTGTTGCAGCAATGAACGGCGCTGCTTTCCTCTGCTACGTGACACCGGCAGAGCATCTGGCTCTTCCAAATGTGGAGGATACAAAGCAGGGAATCATTGCTTCTAAGATTGCAGCTCATGCTGCTGATATTGCCAAGGGAATTCCTGGTGCAAGAGATATCGATGATAAGATGGCAGATGCCCGCCGTGTTCTTGACTGGGATGCACAGTTTGCATGTGCGCTTGATCCGGAGACAGCTAAGGCTATCAGGGATGACCGTCTGCCTGAGGATGACCACAGCGAGGCATGCAGTATGTGCGGTAAATTCTGTGCTGTAAGAAGCATGAACAAAGCACTTGCCGGGGAATACATTGATATTCTTTAAGTTTAAGGTGAGGCAGTAATGGAAAGTAAAAAGAACATTAAAAAATCAACTATTTCAATCAGAAAGCTTGCCATGGCAGGAGTGCTTGTGGCAGTTGCTGTAGCAGGAAGCTTAATAAGCTTCCCTGTTGCCGGCAGCAAATGTGCACCTGTACAGCACATGGTAAATATATGCGCAGCAGTATTTTTAGGACCTGCATGGGGTGTCGGTGTGGCATTTTGTGCGAGTATTATCGAACGACAGGACTTGGAAGCCTCATGGCATTCCCTGGAAGCATGGTAGGTGCTCTGTGCTGTGGACTGATGTACAGATTCAGCAAAAATCATACCGACATGTATTGCAGAGGCGCTTGGCACAGGCATACTCGGAGGCCTGGCAGCGTATCCTCTTGCAAAATACGTGATGCTTATTCAGCCGGAAGGTATGTTTATATACATAGTGCCATTCCTTATTTCTACAGTGGCCGGAAGCATAGTGGCAGCAATTGTCATGCTGATTTTAAAGAAAAATGGCGCACTGACAGTATTTAAGGAAAATCTTGAGTAATATCCAGGGCTATGGCTTTATAAGAAGCTTCATGAGCTCATCCTGACAGATAGGCTTAGAGTAGTGATAGCCCTGAAAACAGGTGACGTCGAACTGCCTGAGATAGCTCTCAAGGCTATCATTTTCTATGCCTTCAATACATATCCTTAAGTCTGCGGCATTGGCAAAATTAATCATTCCGATTACAAGTGCCTGCTTCTTTTTCTCCTCGAGAATGTCTTTAACAAAGAACATATCTATCTTGACACCCTCTACAGGAAGCTCAAGCATCATCTGAGATGAAGAGCTTCCTGTGCCATAGTCATCCATAGTGATGTGGATTCCGGCTTCCCTGAATGCAGTGACGGTTCTCTTTATCATAGATATAGGCAGATCTCTGCATCGCTCTGTAATCTCTATCCATAGCTGTGAAGGTGGAAAATCATACTCTTTAAGAATTGCCAGAGTATCTTCCACAAAACATTCCTTTCAAGCTGCTCTGAGGATGCATTTACATTGATGAAAATGCCCGGTTTTATCTTTGCAAATTCACTGGCTGCGCTTATTGCAGTTCTCATGATATAATTTCCGAGCTCATACATAGCAGGGGTATCCTCAAGCAAGTCGATAAACAGTCCGGGTGGCACCGTGCCAAAAGGCTCCTTTTTCCAACGCACCAGAGCCTCAGCACCCATTATTTCACCATTGCAAGCCTTTACAATTGGCTGAAACTCTACAAAAAGCCATCACAGCTATTGATAACCGACTGATGAATGATTTTCATGATATCTATATGCGAGCTGCCATTGAACCTGACCATATCATTGAAAAATAACAAATCAAGGCTGTGAAGCTCCTTCGCGCGGTCTAGAGTGTACTCCACCTTGCTGATGACAGTTGAGGTATCACCATCATAATCCTTGAGAATCAGACACGCAGCATATATATCAAACTCAAATTTAAAGCATTTAAAGAAATACATGGACTTTATTGTATCGGCAATTTTCTGATAGAAGGCCTCGGCCAAGGCACGGTCTGCTTCCTTTACCACAAATACAAACTTGCAATTATTCATATAGTAGGTAGCGGTGCTGCCATCCATCATGTAGATGAACTTGAGCGCAAGCTCACGCTGGATTGCAGTGTTGAAATTGGAACCATACAGTATATTGAACTCATCTATATGACCTATCTCCACCTCGATTATGGCTACAGACCTGTTTTCCATGATATAGCCGTTGATGTCTCTTTCAAACTTTGACTGACCATAAAGATATGTATATGGGTCGATATCCGGAAGGGTATTTTCGTTTCTGAGCACGAGGACATGGTAGCGGTGTCTGTCATCACCGGTAAAAATATCAGAATAAAATCCCATCATATATTCTTTGGTATGCTTTCCCATGCGGACATAAAATATATCATCCGGTTTTTCACCATTTAAGCGATAGCGGATTTCCTGCTTATATTCCGGCAGGTCAACGTCGTTGACACAAGAGCTCAGCTGTTCAAAGAAGCAGGTATGCTCGCCGGCTTCAAAGCCGAAAAAATCAGCTGTCTTGTACGGTACGTAAGATAAGTCATTATCCAGGTCGGTGATGATAGGATATATCCCGTCTGATAATTCTGAAATTTTATCAATAAATTCCTTGTATATCGTGTTTTCTATCATAAATTAAAACTCCATATGTGTATAATGCACAAAATTCTTTTATTATTATAGCATATGTATGCATTATATACAATAAGTTAGTTGGACTCTGAAAATGATATTTAGGTATGAAGCATTAATATAAATTAATGATTTTAATGTGTCATTTATATATTTGAAGGTATACTGATGACTGAAATATACCATCAGCTGCTTCAAATGCAACGTCACCATCATATTTGCCGGCAACAGAGCGGATGGATGACAGACCTATACCATAGTCGTCCCTCTTAGAAGAACGGTATTTTCCGTTTTGGATGGTAACATGTCCGTCAAAGCTGTTGTCCATAGTAATAATAAGTGTCTTATAGTGTACGTGGGCATGCAGTCGGATAAAACGTGATGGTGTTTCGTCTGAAGAATCCAGAGTATCCATGCGTCTGCAGGCTTCTATAGCGTTTTCTATCAGATTTCCAAATACCAGACACAGGTCATTGTCCAAGGCCGCATCATCGGTTTCCGGAACAATAAGCTTTGTCTCAAGAGCGATATTTTCATTTCTGCATATGGCACTATAGTATGACAGAATGGAATTGACTACCCTGTTTTCGCAATAGCTTACAGGCGCAGATGGTATGCTGTGGATCAGGGAATCCAGGTATTCATTCAGCTGTTTATTTTCAGTGTTTGCGAGGCCTTTTATTGCAACAAGCTGGTGACGCAGATCGTGGCGCTGCTTCTTAAAAGCTGTTCGTTTGTTGTGATGAGCGAATTATATTTCTTCTGCTCCAACAGGCAATGCTCAAGGAGATTCATATCGAATATGAGCCTTTCATTCTCACGTTTTATACTGAGCATATCGCTTATATTAAGCCCCATTACAATTCCCATGATTATAATGAAAAGCAGAGTTCCAATCTGGTACAGCAATGACAATGAGGCCACAAATTTTAAATGATAATTGATTATCTCGGCACATGAAGCAAGTGCCAGTATGAATACCGGAACCATCAGCCGTTTTGCCCTGCTGTTTTGGCTGCGAACAGCCTCAAGGATGATGTATGCAGTCAGGAAGCAAAGTATGAGAGGCAAAATGACATGGAACACGTACATGCTCTGGGATAGTGCAACCGTACCGCTAAGCTGTAAGACACAAGCGACAAGGTCAAGCACGGTGAGGAGCTTCGCGATAACTATAATTGGCTTGTCATTCTTAAAACCAACTGCAAGCCTGCAGAAATACAGCAGTGGAATCATCTGCGAGAAAAGCCCTATAAAAGCACACAGATACAGCAGTGTAGGGTTTTTGATTATGACACCTGTGTAGTTGCACTCGCCGATAGACCACATGCCGGCCATGAGTGAGAAGAATCCAAAATGAAATATCATCTTGCAAACCTCTTTATCGTAGCATAAAAGCATTAGTGAGATAAATATAAACAAAACACCTGCGGCAAGCTCAAGCAGTGCTATAAAGAATGACCATTTATTCAGCTTTAACAGAGTGAAAAATAAGGATTTGTATGCTCCGTAGATAGGAGAATATACCGTAAGAGAGCTTCTGGTAACTGGAGACAGATACTCTATGCGAAGCTCTGTATCACCCGAATGACCGTCAGTGCCTATCAGGTACCCCTCGGTTGCGGGATCCTTCATATAGGATGGATAGTTTTCGGTCCTGCCAAACTCATATATGAGTTCATCGTCCAGATAGACCTTCGCAGGGGAATAGACAGTTTTTATGTAGATTGGATCATCCTTGTTCAGTCGATATGTGTGGTGACGGTGACATGTGTGCGCGGCGAAAGGTGCTTAAAGGTATGTGGAAATGTGATTTCTTCTTTATCTGAATCCGAGCCATCCACTACAGCATAGGCAGAACTTACGATAGTGGCTTCAGGATAGCTCGCCTGGCTCATAATCATGTTTTTTGAGGAAAGAAGCAGTATGCAAATCAGTGTAAGCAGTATAATTGTCAGATAGGGAATATTTCGTATAGCGCTAATTTTTCATAATCCGGCTCCTTGCAGTGTATTACTTTTGACAGTCTAGCTCATATCAAATCAATAGGAAAGTGCCTTATTTAAGCCCTCTGGTGTGCTCAAAGTAGTATCTCTCCAGAGCTTTTGGCTTTGCCGGAGAGCTCTCTTGATAGGGATATTTGTGTCATCGGCCATCACGAAGCATTTGAGTGAAGTATCAATGCGTGACATACGACAGGTTTACCGCGTAGCTTTTGTGCGGCAGAAAAAACAGCTCAGCGGGCAGCTGATCTGAAAGATCTGAAAGCTTCTCATAGCAGCTGATTTCCTCATTTTTTTAAATGTATGAAAATCTGCCTGGCTCTCTGCTCTATGTACATGATATCAGAAAGGGCAAGCCTCTCCATACTCTTGTTTCTCTTCACATAAAGAGACGGGGCATCTGATTTCTTCAGCATGGCAAGGTGAAGAATGTTACTTAGCTCAGCTGCAGAAACCGGCTTTTCGATATATCCGATGGCAGACAGCCTGTAGCTTTCCAAGGCATGCTCCGTGCTTGTCGTGATGAAAGCAACCGGGATATCGGCATCTGTCTCGCGGATTATGGAGACTGCCTCTATGCCGTCATGGAATCTTTCATGTATATATCCATGAGCAGCAGGTCATACTTTCCGTACTCATATGAGGCAAGAAAAGAATCTGCATCCGTAAAGACAGTGTATGTATTTTGGATATCGCTGTGGTTGAGAATATCACAAAGCAGCACGGTCTCTGCAGCTTCGTCCTCGCATACAGCTATATTAAGTGTTTGTGGCATGTTTATTCCTCTGTAGAATGTGAATGATTATAAATAATCATAATATAATATGAAATAAATATCAAATAAATATCAAATAAATATTGCTATTAAATATCCGAAATGCTAATATAATTATCAGCAGTTTATTAATTATTTTAAGGAGGTTTCAGTTATGAAATACTGTACAAATTGTGGCAGGCAGTTAGCTGATGATGAGGTATGCACATGTCGTCAGCAGGCACAGCCACAGGCACCAAATCAGACACAGGACAACAATGCACAGGCAGATAATGCAGCACAGCAGGGACAGTTTAACGGACAGCCGCAGGGCAGCGCACAGGCACAGTTCAACGGACTGCCACAGGGACAGTTCAATGGACAACCACAGGGACAGTTTAATGGACAACCACAGGGCAGCGCACAGTCGCAGGCGTTTGATAACTTCACACAGCAGGTGAGTGCAGCAGGACAGCAGCTGCAGAATGACAAGAATGTGGCATCTATCATTACATTCTACAAGGGTCTTGTTAAGAAGCCGGCACAGGCTGCAGCAGACTTTGTAAAGAATGCAAATATGGCATCAGGCTTTATATTTATTGGCTTATTTGCCATAGTAGAGGTAGTGCTGTCTGTAGTATATCTGTTATCAAGCGTAATTGGCAGCATAGGCGGTTTTGGATTCTCATTTTACCCGGCGAGCTTCTTTGAGGGAATCTTCTCGAATTGTAGGAGAGGTGGTGAGAGTACTCATCCTGGCAGCAGTCATTCTGGTTGTATTAAACGCAGTGCAGAAGGATAAAAAGGTGACATTTGCACAGACACTTTCAGCAGCATGTCTGTATGATGCAGTATACCTTCCGATTATCCTTGTTGCAGCAATCATCGACATAATCCCATTCCAGTTCTTTGGCAATGTGAGCAGCTGGCTGCATACATTTGCGGGTGTAGTAGGATATGTAAGCATATTCTTTGGAGTAAGGGCAATAGAAGAGGATGACAACAAGCTTCCACTCGTGTGTGGACTGGCATTCCTTGCAACAGCCATTGGTTCAACAATTGTAAATGCTATTTTCTAATTTAATATATCTGAAAAGCCGGATCCTGTGAGATTTTCTTGCAGGATCTTTTTTTATTTCTGGCTTTGAATAGCTATCATATATCTTACGATTTGTCAAGTACGAGTTTTGACACTTTTTGTGTAAATTGTCGTTGTTATTGCCATGCGCGGAATTGATGTATAATGATAATTAGATTAATTTGTTTAGTTAAAAACTAGCTGAATATATGAGTCAATGATAATATGAATTCTATAATAAGCAGGTTTATAAAACTCGGGAAGAGAGGCACCTATGACGCATAAAATCAAGGTACAGATGTTTGGCAATTTCAGAATGGACTATAACGGGGCACCATTTGTGGCGGAAAAAATGCATAAGGAAAGCCAGTTCAACCGCATGATGCAGGCTTTGATACACTATTCTGACTGCGGAATAGCAAAGGATAAGCTCGAGGAAATAGTAATCGGTGAGCGTGACATAGATGCACCTCACACGGCACTAAGAGTTATTGTATACAAGACAAAGCAAAAGCTCGCACAGCTCGGACTGCCGGGAAAGAACCTCATATATTTGGAGGGAGGCATATATTACTGGACACCGGATATAGAGATAGAAGAGGATGCAGCAGAGTTTGAGAAGCTCTATAACGAGGCCTGTGCACTGGAAAAGCAGATGCCACAGGAATCAGAGAGTGCAGAGACAGTGTGTGATGAGCGGATAAAGGAAATAGAAGACAATATGCTTGAGCTGTACGTAAAAGCACTATATCTGTACAAGGGAGAGTTTTTGGTGGCATATACAGGCGAGACGTGGATAGCACAGGAGGCCAGACGCTATCACACCATGTTTGAGAAAATCATAAATGAAGCTGCGTACATACTGCGAAAGAGAAAACAATTCAAGGGACTGGAGAAGATCGGAGTATATGCGGCAAAGGTCGACCCGTTCAATGAGTGGGAGGAGCTCATCATGGAGGCGATGGTAGAGACCAGGCGCTATGATGAGGCGGAAGAGTTATACACGGATGTCGTGGACTATTATCTCAGGGAGTGCGGTATTTATCCATCTTCAAGACTCTTGGAAATACTTGAGAAATACAGTAATCAGATGAATCATGCACATGAGATACTGGAAAACATCCAGGAGGGCATGAACGAGCAGGAGGAAACTGAAAGAGGCGGATATTTTGCAGCTATCCGGTATTCAAAGGAATATACCAGGCGTCCATCCGTATTATGAAGCGCACAAGGGTACCTGTGTATCTCATGCTCTGTACTCTCGAGGACGAGGAAGACAGACAGGTACAGAGCGAGACAAAGATAAACAAGTATTCAAGGCAGCTCAAGAAGTGCGTCGGTGAATCAATCCGCTACAGTGACATATATACCTCGTATGGAAAGGTGCAGTTTCTTATCATGCTCATCGGAATCAAGCGTGAGGACTGCGAGATAGTCAAAAGAGAATCAACCGCCAGTTCGCAAAGAAAAATCCGAGAGTCGCAGAGAAATATCATGTGAACAGTATAGTTTGTGAGTTGTAAAGGGAATAGTACAAATTGGTTGGAAAAGATGCAAGGTGCTGTTACACAATTAAGGTTAGAGTTAATTTGATTATTTTATATATTATGGAGAAAATGTTATGAATGGTAAAGACAAGATATCAGTAATTATTCCATGCTACAATGTCCAAAAATATATTATGAGATGCTTTGATTCAATTTACAGCCAGACATATGGCTTTGAAAACCTTGAAGTGATACTCATAGATGATTTATCGACAGACAATACATGGTCTATATTAGAATCCTTACAAAGAAAATACCCGGAGAATGTTATATCTCTTAAAATACAGAAAAAAGGAAAATGTGGCGGTGCACGTAATCTGGGAATGGATATCTGCACCGGCAAATATATCACATTTGTGGATGCAGACGATTATGTGCATCCGGATATGCTTAGGGTGCTGTATGATAGAATGACAGAGGACGATTATGATGTGGCACAGTGTGGTGTATCGTGTTTTAAAGCAGATAAGCCAAATGTATTAGAAGTAAATGATTTAGAAATTCAAAGGCTTGATTTGGATAATGTTGATAATAGGAAAAATCTCATTATAGGTCTGACCGGATTTACTAGTGTAACAGCATGGGCAAAGCTATACTCGACCAAATTTATAAGAGAACATAATCTAAGATTTATAGAAGATGTATATTATGAGGATACACATTTTTCTATGCTTTGTGTGTTACTTGCAAAGAAATATTGTAAGGTGCAATCGGCATTATACTATTACTTTGAGAATACAGAGGGCATTATACGTTCTGAAATTAGCAATGCAAAGATCCGGGATGCTAAGATTATTATGGATCATATAAGGCAGGCTATTCAAAGTAGAAAAGCAGAACTGGGAAATGTAATTGAGCAGTGTTATTGTGAAATCCAGACATTTTTGTTATGGCACCAATATATTGAGCCATATAGTAGAATAGAAACCTTTATGAATAGGGAACTGGATATTTGCAAAGAAGAGTTTTTAAAGAGTGAACCGGATATATTTAATAATCCATATGTGAAGTTTTTTTCAGATGATGTGGTATTGAAAAGAATGTCAAGGCTGAGAGTAACTGCGAAAAAAATGAATAATGTATGCTTTTTAGATAATGCAATACATATCTGTCTTGGTATACATGATAAGGATGGAAATTACAGTGTCTGGGCTGGAACAACGATGCAATCCATTGTTGAAAACACAAAAGCGCCAATAGTTTTTCATATATTACATGATGACACATTGAACGAAATAAATAAAAATAAGCTGAGTCTTATTGCCGATAATAGTGGAAATGATATAGAATTTCATCATTTTAATTCGGACGTTTTTGGCACGTTTGCTGATTCAATGAATAGATTTACAATTGAAACAATGTTCAGAATTATGTTGCCCGATATTATGCCGGATTTAAAAAAAATAATATATTTGGACTCTGATTTATTTGTAAATACAGATATTGAAGAATTATGGAACCTAAATATAGATAATTACTGTCTGGCGGCTGCTCAGGATTGTTCGACAATAAGAAATTGGGGAACTCCATACGCTGTAGCAGCAGGGCAGACAAGGCGAGACAGATATTTTAATGCAGGTGTTCTTTGCATGAATCTTGACAATATCAGGAAAAATGGAAGCCTGTTTCAACAGGTTATGGATTATGTGAGCGATAATCCACGAACATGGCTTCCTGACCAGGATGCTTTAAATGCCATATTCAGCGAAAAAACCTTAATGGTAGATGAGAAATGGAATTATTTTATTGATGAGGCAAGAAAAAATAATGAGAAAGCAGAGAAAAAAATATATCATTATGCTGCAACCCTGTTGATGCTGCATACAAATAATGAAATTGACAGAGCCTGCTATTTTACAATACTGAGAACTCCATGGGGAGAGCAGATGGAGGACGGCTTATTGTGTAATTCTATGGGCAGAATTGTGGATAGAACAGCTATGCTGGAGAAGCTGCTAAAAAAAGCTACTCAAAACAATATACGACTCGTATTCTATGGTGGAGAGAATAGCTCTATAAGGAATGCAATGAGGCTATTAAATAGAAAATTCGATAGCTGTGAATGGCATGAGCATTTAAAGGAGAATGAGATTATCTGTGATGATAATACGGTCTATATAGTTTCAGCGGATGCGGACGATGGCAATGGACTGGAAATACTGGCAAATGCCGGATTAGAAAATGGTGAGAATTATTTTATAACACAGAGGTTTTACATTATACAGAGGGTGGGTTTGCCCTATGATTTTTATTACTGATGAATTAGGTAAGTTTGAAAAAAATATAATAGAGCTGGCAGAAAATGTGGGATTTAAAGAATGCAAAACAATAGAAGCCATAGATTTGTTTTGTGGCATATCTGAAAAAAACGATGTGCTTAAGGAAAAAGACAGGTATTATGCATTCATAGATATCCCTCAATATTGAGTGTTCGTGCAGATGGTCTAAATGGTGCTATATATGATAATAAAACCAAAAAGGCAAACATCTATTTTAAGAATCCGATAGAGAAAAGAATGGTCAGCAGAGTCGAGTGGATTGACAGGAATAATACAGTATATAAAGTAGATTATTACAACAAATACGGATATATGTATTGTTCGGAGAATGTGAGTGGCGGCAATGTTACAGTCAGGGAATTCTATGATAGAAATGGTGACATTAAAGTATTAGAACAGACAGGTCCAAAGACATATACCACGTTTGGCACCCGCATTAGTCCGAAGAGCTATAGAGGCTTTGCTGATTATTTGGAAGCTTATCTTAAATATAATAAAATTTATGATGAAAATATATGGCTGACAAGTGATGAGATATTAAATAAATTTGCCTGGGATTATGGTAATTTTAAAATATCATACCTGCCACAAAATAGATTAAACTCAGATTTGACAGTAATAACTCGGACTAACACAGCGTTTCGAATACTGTGCAGTGAAGAGCAGCAGGTCAATTGGTATAAAGAAAATTCAAATTATAAATGCGACAGAGTATATTCATATTTTGAAAATAATGAATTAAAATTTGGAAAAAAGGAAGCACTTACTATTACAGAATCGGATCAGCTTGAGTATATTGAACAGCTTATAAATGACTTTCCGAAATAACTTTTCATATAGCTGCCAGTACCATTATGTCAGATAAATTAACGAGACTGGATATAAATAATAATGTTGAGTTATATCCATGTATTACGGAACAAAAGAGAAAAGAACTGTTTGAAAGATGCGATATTTATTTGGATATTAATCATTACAGAGAGCTATACAATGCAGTAAACGAGGCAATGGTTAATAATATGATAATACTAGCGTTTGACAATACAGCGCATTCAAAAGAATTATATCCAATGGGAAATATTTTTGAAAGCAGCAACTATGTGAAGATGAAAGAAACTCTAAAAAATATAATAACTAGTCAGACGATATTCAATGAATATATAGACAGGCAAAAGAAGCAATTAAAACAATTAGCTGCAAAAGTAGTTATGGGTGATACAGATGAGAGTATTTGATTTTACATTACTTAGTGGATATGAATTTTCCGGAGTCGATGTTGCTCAGGGATTTAGAGCAAGATTGTTTGCAAAAAACAATGTAAACGCTAAATTTATTTTTACAGAGCTGCCGACAATTAGGGATATGGAACTGTATGGTTCGCAAAAAATAAAACGTGGTCAGATTATGTCTGCACATCTTTTTATGACCGGAAGATTAGATATGAGTTTGTCTGTGAAAAAAGAAGCTCTTTTAGAAAATGAAAAAGAAAACTATGAGTATGACAATATAGATGAGGATGGAAAGGTGATTCGTCTATATAATTCCGGTGAAAAATCAGTTGAAATATTATGCGATGAAGATGGATTTGTTATAAATGAAAGTCTCTTTAAAAACGGAAAAAAGTATTTAGAAAATTATTATACAGACAGTTTGTCATATACAGAGCTGTATAATTGGGATAATGATTCGAGCGATGGCTTAAATCTAGGAAGGAGAATTTTTTGGAACAAACAAGGACAGATGGTTTATGAACAATGTATCTATAAAGATAATGTTGAATATCTGTTTAAAAATGGTGAAGTTATAGACAATGTAGCGTTTGTAGAAAGATTTATAAAGGAACTTAATCTTTGTGAGAATGATATATGTATAATGGATAGAGCGGGATATCTTGATTATATACAGCCTCTTTTTGAAAATAAAGGCAAATCAAAGCTGATAGCTGTATTACATTCAGATCATTTTTACAAAATATATGAGGATGAAAGCTCATTATACATGAACTATGAGTATTATTATTGGTTCAAATATTCAGAGGCAATAGATTATTTTGTTGTTGGTACGGATGAACATAAAAGAAGTCTGGAAGCATTTTAAAAGAGTATGATTGTTTTGTTCCGCATATTGCAGCTATTCCACCGGGCGCCATACCAGAAGGCAAACTTAAAAGTAAAAATAATCGTTGGCAAGGCAGTATAATATCTGCTTCAAGACTTAGTCCAAGGAAAGGTATTGATATTCTTATTAAAAGTGTGATAAAAGCTCATGAGATAAATCAGACAATTAATCTGGATATATACGGAAGTGGCAATGATGAGTATACTTCATATTTACAAAATATAGTTAAAGATGCTGGTGCTGATGATTATATTCACTTTAAAGGGCGCTGTAATCTTGAAAAGATTTATCCACACTATGAATTGTTTGCATCCTTTTCTTTGTGGGAAACATTTGGACTTTCACTCATGGAGGCTGTTGGAGACGGACTAGCCATGGTTGGACTGGATGTAAGATATGGGAACAGGCTTTTTATACATCCGGATGAAAATGGCTATCTGGTGGATTTTGATATTGAAACAGACTATCAAAATAAAGATAAGCTCTGTGAAAGAACTGCAGCAGCAATAGTTAAAATATTTGAGGATGATGACAGATTGAAGAAATTCCATGAAAATTCTTATATGATTGCTGAAGAATATAAGGAGCATGTAATAGAATCAAAATGGATGCAGCTTATAAAAAATATACCATAGCTCAATCCGTCAAACTTAATTTTATAGAGAAATGCAGTAACATGAAGGTAAAACATCCTAAGGATTATTGGCTTGAGTATGAGAGAAAAATGTTGGAAAACATCAATGAAACAACAGGCTTGTAGACAGGAGTATCAATGAAAACACACATTACTACATTAAACAACATGGCAGGAACTGCCAGTCTGGCACATAGAAGAGTATTAAAGGTGGCGCAGAGTATTGGCTGTCATGAAATGGGCTTGTCTTTTATCCTTTAAAGCCAGACTATGCAAAGGAGATAGACAAACGTCTTGATGGGATAATAGCGCCTCTTAACTATGGTGATATTGTGATTTTTCAGTATCCAAGCTGGATTGGGGTGAATTATGATGAGAGCTTTGTAAACAAGATAAAGTCGTACCGGGATACAAAGCTGATAATTTTTGTTCAGGATATACAAAAGCTCATGTTTGATTCTGAGCAGGCAATTCTTGATATGGAAATTAAAACTCTCAATAAGGCGGATTTACTTATTTTGCCATCAAAGAAGATGCATCGCTATCTGAAAGAAAATGGGCTTGATGAGAAGCCTGTTATCTATCAGACTATCTGGGATATGCCATCAGACATTTGTTTTGTGGATCATGCTGTAACGAGATGCTTTCACTTTGCCGGGAACTATAATCGTTTTCCGTTTCTGGCAGAGTACCATGGCAAGACACCGATTTATCAATATGATGCAAATAAGCCGGACAGAGAAAATGATGACAGCTTTTGCTGGAGAGGGTATTTTGAGCAGGAAAAGCTAATGCATGAGCTTTCCAAAGGTGGCTTTGGGCTTGTTTGGAGTGATGACGAATATTTTGACAGATATTATTCGATGAATCAGCCGTACAAGCTCGGTACAAATCTGGCAGCAGGGATACCAGTTATAGTAAAAAGAGGCTGTGTTCATGAGAAATTTGTCGAAAGAAACGGTCTGGGATATGCAGTCGATACGTTGGATGAAGCTGATAAACTGGTTCAGAGTATTACGGATGCAGAGTATATAAAGCTTTACCATAATGTGAAGAATATTCAAAAGCTGATATTAGATGGCGCATATACAAGAAAAACACTTCAGGATGCAATAATTGAGGTTTTAGAAAATGCCTGTACACCGGTTGAAAACAGATATCAAGATCATATATAGATTTAGCAGACAAATCAACAGTGACAGGATATAGTATTTGACCATGATCAGGTGTATGAATCACAGATAGTTGCTACAGTGGAATAATGGGGAAGAGATTATGAGCGTACATATTACAAAAACTTATAACATAGGCGGATTGATTGGTCTCCGTCAAAATGCAGTGAAAAACGCTGGTGAAACACTTGGCTTTAAAGAAATGAGTTTATTTAAATTTCCTGATGCATATGATAGTGATGATGAGCTTCATGTTAGGATGGATGGCATAATCGCATCACTTTGTACGGAGGATATAGTGATTTTTCAGCATCCAAGCGAGAGAGTCCCAGATACGATGGATTTTTATTTGAGCATTTAAGAAGATATCATGGAACAAAAATTGTTGCGTTTATACAGGAAATAGCATTCGATAGAGATGACAGTGAGTATGCTTTGAGTGATGAAATCACGCTGCTTAACAGGGCTGATATGTTTATTTTTGCCTCAGCTGCGCTGCGGGATTACTATATCGCAAATGGATTAAAAGAAAAACCTTATCTGATTCAGAATATACCGGATTATATGACAGACATTTGCGCAAATGAGCATAAAAATAAAAAACTATATATCATGGCGGAAACGAGTCAAAATGAATATCCATTGAACAATTTAAATATAGAGGTGGTGCAATATGATGAGTACCGTGCCATGGAATCTATACTCAGGTTGTCAGACGGAGGCTTTGGATTGATTTGGGATGCGGATGAGCAGGCGCTTGGACTTTATATGGCTGCCGGAATCCCAGTGATAGTTAAAAGGGTTGAACTGTGAAAAGTATGTGACAGATAATGAAATAGAGCAGCAGCGACAGATTTTGATGATGTATACCGGATAGCTGTATCAGAATCGGAAGATAAATTGAGTCAATACTACGCAAATGTCAAAAAACTGCAAAATTTGTTCATAAATGGAATATATACCAGAAAATTATTGCTGGATACCTCGATTATGTGTGGAGAAAGGCTATAATTTGGCGGTATATAAATGTTTTATACGATTTTAGATACACCTAGGAGTTTATATTTATAGTGTTAAAGAGGAAAACTATAGTTATGTCCGGATGAAAGAGGATTAGGAAACAGATAATCCAAGTATCCGGATTCATGTGAATAAGGAGAGACTATATGAATAAGAAGAAGGTTGACAGTATTTTAAAAGGTATAACCGCAGCAGGAATTGCCATGGGTGGAGTCAGCTCTATCCAGGGTGCTGATATGGTTATGGCTGCAATTAATGAATCGGCAGCAGATTCCAATTCATTAGTTGACGCAGGCTCTTTATCTGAGAGCGAGAGGACAGAGTATAGCGATAGTACAACACAGAGCATGAGTGAAAGTACTTCAGAGAGTACTAGCGAGAGCGTGAGTGTAAGTGAAAGTTCAAGTGAAAGTTCAAGCGCCAGCGAAAGTGCGAAGCAGAGTGATGCAGAACAGCAGAGTGGTGATAATGTTGTAGCGGCTGCATACACAGATGATGCAGAACAGGATATGGCTGTTTATGCTCGAATGAGTGGAATGCCACAGCTTGCAAGTAATGATACAAATAGAGATGATTGTGTATCAGATCAGGTACATCATGTGACTAAGATTACGGCAAGTAATTTTAAAGATTTAGCTGGATCTGATATTCAATCTAAAGGTGATATATGGGCGTGGTTTTGGGAGAATGGATCATGCCAGTATAGAGTAGCTAATTCATATACAGGTAAGTATGAATATTTTAATGATTTTGATTCTGTTACATTTAATTGGACAACAGGGCGGGGACATAATAAGCAAAGTTATTCTAAAACAGGCGAATTGTATATATGTGACGGAAATGCGTTTGTATTAAAAGTGTCTGATAATGAATGGGTAGAATTTAGAAGTAGTAGTACGGGTGGAGTACATACGTATAAATACGCATATAAGCATGGGGATTCCATTTATTTACTGGATGATGCAGATCCAAACTATGAGAAGAGTGAATCAGTAAGAATATCAGAGAGTTTGAGTGTTGAAGCAAGCACAAGCGCATCAACAAGTGCAAGCACATCAGCAAGTACATCAGCATCAATAAGTGCAAGTACATCGGCTAGCACCAGTGCCTCAACAAGTGCAAGTACCTCAGCAAGTACAAGTGCCTCAACAAGTGCAAGCGAATCAGCAAGTACAAGTGCATCAACCAGCGCAAGTACCTCAGCCAGCACAAGCGCATCAACAAGTGCAAGCACATCAGCAAGTACAAGTGCATCAATCAGCGCAAGTACCTCAGCAAGCACCAGTGCTTCAACAAGTGCAAGTACATCAGCTAGTACAAGTGCCTCAACCAGTGCAAGTACATCGGCAAGTACTAAGTCTCAACCAGCGCACATCTGCAAGTACTAGCGCATCAACAAGTGCAAGCACATCAGCAAGCACTAGTGCCTCAACCAGTGCAAGTACATCGGCTAGCACAAGTGCATCAACAAGTGCAAGTACCTCAGCAAGTACCAGCGCCTCAACCAGTGCAAGCACATCAGCAAGTACCAGTGCATCAACAAGCGCAAGTACCTCAGCCAGCACAAGCGCATCAACAAGTGCAAGTACCTCAGCAAGTACAAGTGCATCAACAAGTGTAAGTACATCAGCAAGCACGAGTGTATCAACGAGTGCAAGTACATCGGCAAGTACCAGTGCATCAACCAGCGCAAGTACCTCAGCCAGCACCAGTGCCTCAACCAGCGCAAGCACATCGGCAAGTACAAGTGCCTCAACCAGTGCAAGCACCTCAGCAAGTACCAGCGCCTCAACCAGTGCAAGCACCTCAGCTAGTACGAGCGCCTCAACCAGCGCAAGCACCTCAGCCAGCACCAGTGCCTCAACCAGCGCAAGTACAAGTGCATCAACCAGCGCAAGTACATCAGCAAGCACGAGTGCCTCAACGAGTAAGCACCTCAGCTAGCACCAGCGCATCAACCAGTGCAAGTACATCGGCAAGCACCAGTGCCTCAACAAGCGCAAGTACCTCAGCTAGTACGAGCGCCTCAACCAGCGCAAGCACATCGGCAAGTACCAGTGCCTCAACAAGTGCAAGCACCTCAGCAAGTACAAGTGCCTCAACAAGTGCAAGCAACATCGGCAAGCGTACCAGCGCATCAACCAGTGCAAGCACCTCAGCTAGTACGAGCGCCTCAACCAGCGCAAGCACCTCAGCCAGCACCAGTGCCTCAACCAGCGCAAGTACATCAGCAAGCACGAGTGCCTCAACGAGTGCAAGCACCTCAGCTAGCACCAGCGCATCAACCAGTGCATCAACCAGTGCAAGTACATCGGCAAGCACTAGTGCATCGACAAGCGCAAGTACTCAGCAAGTACCTCAGCTAGTACGAGCGCCTCAACCAGCGCAAGCACCTCGGCAAGTACAAGTGCCTCAACAAGTGCAAGCACATCGGCAAGTACAAGTGCCTCAACAAGTGCAAGCACATCGGCAAGTACCAGCGCATCAACAAGTGCAAGCACCTCAGCAAGTACCAGTGCCTCAACCAGCGCAAGCACCTCGGCAAGTACTAGCGCCTCAACAAGTGCTTCAACTAGCGCATCAACAAGTGCAAGTACATCAGCCAGCACGAGCGCCTCAACCAGCGCAAGCACCTCGGCAAGTACTAGCGCCTCAACGAGTGCCAGCACAAGTGCCTCAACCAGCGCAAGCACATCGGCAAGTACAAGTGCATCAACAAGTGCAAGCACCTCAGCAAGTACCAGTGCCTCAATAAGTGCAAGTACCTCAGCAAGCACAAGTGCTTCAACAAGTGCAAGTACATCGGCAAGTACCAGTGCATCGACAAGTGCAAGCACCTCAGCAAGTACCAGTGCCTCAACAAGTGCAAGTACATCAGCAAGCACCTCAGCAAGCACAAGTGCCTCAACAAGCGCAAGTACATCGGCAAGTACCAGCGCATCGACAAGTGCAAGCGCCTCAGCAAGTACCAGTGCCTCAACAAGTGCAAGTACATCGGCAAGTACAAGTGCCTCAACAAGTGCAAGTACATCAGCGAGCACCAGTGCCTCAATAAGTGCAAGTACATCGGCAAGTACCAGCGCATCAACTAGTGCAAGTACATCAGCGAGCACCAGTGCCTCAATAAGTGCAAGTACATCGGCTAGTACTAGTGCATCGACAAGTGCAAGCACAAGTGCTTCAACAAGTGCATCAACAAGCGCAAGTACAAGTGCCTCAACAAGTGCAAGTACATCAGCGAGCACCAGTGCCTCAACAAGCGCAAGTACATCGGCAAGTACCAGCGCATCGACAAGTGCAAGCGCCTCAGCGTACCAGTGCATCAACAAGTGCAAGTCAACACATCAGCGAGCACCAGTGCCTCAATAAGTGCAAGTACATCGGCAAGTACAAGTGCCTCAACAAGTGCAAGCACATCGGCTAGTACTAGTGCATCGACAAGTGCAAGTACATCAGCAAGTACGAGCGCCTCAACCAGCGCAAGCACCTCAGCAAGCACAAGTGCAAGTACATCAGCTAGTATCAGTGCTTCGACCAGCGCAAAGTACCTCAGCAAGCACCAGTGCATCGACAAGTGCAAGTACATCGGCAAGCACAAGTGCATCAACAAGTGCAAGTACATCGGCAAGTACCAGCGCATCAACAAGTGCAAGTACATCAGCTAGTACGAGTGCATCAACGAGTGCAAGTACATCGGCAAGCACCAGCGCATCGACAAGTGCAAGTACATCAGCAAGCACAAGTGCATCAACAAGTGCAAGTACATCGGCAAGTACTAGCGCATCGACAAGTGCAAGCACATCAGCAAGCGAGAGTGCCTCAACCAGCGCAAGTGAGTCAGAGAGCACATCAGCAAGTGAGAGTGAATCAACCAGTGCAAGTGAGTCACTCAGCACAAGCGAGAGCATCAGCACAAGCACAAGTACGAGTCAGAGTCAGTCAGCTGCAAATGTGGTACCGACACCGGCTCCTGCACCAGCACCGGCAGTAGACAATGCTCCTGCACCTGCAACAACTATCACACCGGCTGCTACACCTCTTGCAGCAGCTACACCGGTAGTTCCGGCAGCACCGGCAACACCTGCACCAGCAGCTCCTGCGGCACCGGCAGCACAGAATACACCAATTCAGGATGCACAGGTTCCTCTTGCAGTAAATGAGGAAGACGATAATCTTCAGAACATCGAGGATGAGGATACACCTCTTGCAGCAGGCGGAACAGCCAAGGACGGTATCAAAACATGGTGGTGGTGGATTGCAGCAGCAGTTGCAGCTATCACAGGAAAGGGTGTTTATGACAACCGCAGAAGAAAACCTGCAAAGAGCGACGATTCAGAAGATAATTCTGATGAGAAATAAATAATTAATAGCACTACTAACAATATTGTTTTATAATATTAGTGACCATCTGTAGCGGATGGTCACTAATTCGTTAAGCTGTTTTGGAGTAAGACGAAATTACTTTGTGAGGAAAGGTGAATTCCTTGAAGCAGAAGGATAGTATAAAGAAGAAAAACAGAAACAACAGAAGGAACATGTATTATTATATAAGCTCTTATATTCGTTCATGACCATGCTCGTGTACATGGTCGGCAGAAATATACCACTCTACGGGATTGATATAGATGCATATAGCAATGTAAATGTAGATGCGCAGTCCATACTTTTACAGGCTATTTCGGTGATATGAAGAACTGTTCCATTTTCATCATAGGCTTGTGGCCGTACATGCTGGCATCCATGCTTGCCATACTGATAGTTGCAATCATGTCGCTTGACCACACCAGAAAGCTGTCACCGAAAAGATAAACATATGGACAGTTACCATCATGATGATTATAGCGGCGGTTCAGGCATATCACAAAACACAGACACTTATGTATAGAGTTAGTGGATATGAACTTATATGGAATAAGATAATAGTTTTCATACAGCTCATCGCGGGTATGCTGATAGTGGTGTATATGTGCGACAGAGCTACAAAGTATGGTATCGGTGGCAAGGTGAGTGTGTTCGTGGTCAATATAGTCAGTGGTATGATGACCATGTTTACGGGAAAGCCACTTGAGAAGCTGGCACTGCCTGTAGCTATAGGAGTGGCAGAGATTGCTGTCATGATAGTACTTGAGACCACTGAGAAGCGAATAGCAGTACAGAGAGTTTCCATAAACAATATTTATGCGGATAAGAACTATATCGCTTACAAGCTCAATCCTGTCGGTGCTACACCGCTTATGTTTGCGTCAGCCGCTTTTTGCTTCCACAGTTTATGTGCAATGGACTTCATTATCTGTTTCGGACAATGCTGATATTCAGTGGTGGATGGACAATATGAGGCTCACATCACCGCTTGGAATTGTAGTATACATGGTGATTATATGTCTGCTTACAATTATCTTTTCTATGGTTATGCTGTCTCCGGGCAGGACAGCAGATGATCTGCTTAAGTCGGGTGATTCAATACAGGATATATATGCCGGAAAGCCTACGAAGAGATATCTGATTGGCACAGTGCTCAGCTTTTCCGTTATAAGCTCAATTATTATCTGTATATGTCGGGTGGACCGCTGTTTTACAGTTTGGAGGATATGTGGACGCATCACTTGCTATGCTGCCGTGCTCTATCATGATGACGACAGGTCTTTGGATTTCGCTGTACCGCGAGGCAGAGGTGTACCGGAATATGGACAGATATCATACATTTATATAGCTCCCGGCGCTTTGAATTAAGAATTAGGAGGAATCATAATGCTATATTTTATACCGGCATGGTATAAACAGAATATGTGGTGCGAAAACGAGCAGCAGTGGTATATGCGCAGGCTCAAGTCAGAGTTTGACGAGACTATAAAGCAGATTACTCTTTTCATAGAAATGTGGACAGACCTTACAGGATTCTTGTGCTCGGATACTCGCCAAATTTCAGACATTTCCTACACAGGCAGGGCATGTACCGCTCAAAGTACTGGTCATGCTTTGATGCGATAGCACAGGTCAGGAGAAAGAAGGTCGCTGTGCTGTCATATCACGATATCAAGTGGCCGAAGGGGCTGGAGTTTGTGTATTCGCCTTTTCTATAATCGCTTTGCAGGGCGATGTGAAGTATGCACAGGTAGAGTTTGGTGAGGATGGCAATCCGATATCCATAGATATGTTTGAGGATGGCAAAATCTGCAGGCGCAACTATTATGATGACAGAGGCTTTGTTTCCAGTACTGTTATCTACGAAAACGGCATAGAGCAGTATCAGGATTTTTTGATGGAAAATGGCATCTGGAAGATACGTGAGTATAAGAATAATGGTCATGTGATTGTCAATCAGACATGCCCTGACTATGATGTGGTGCGATGCTAAGAGCGGCAAAGCAGGTGAGCCGGTTGAGATGCGCTTTACAAAGGCTGAATATGACAGCCTCGAGGCGGTTATCGAAGAGGTATTTGCAAGCTATGTGAATCTCACAAGGCAAAATGACAACTTTTTCGTGGCGATGCATCCGCTTCATATCAGGGTTGCAGAGCATGTGCTTAAGGGGAAAAGGATTATTGCTACATTTTTTGAAAACAGATTTGATTTCACGCAGACATCACTGGCAGCGGATTTTTAGAGCATGCGGAAAATATCATTACGGATTCTGATTATACGACGAAGCTTATTATGGAAAATCTGGGTGCAGTAAATAACAAGCCGGTCAGATTACATATCACAGATATTCCACCATATGATACCAGGATGGATTTCGGTATCAGCTCGCAGCTTCGGGTGCAGAACATCCTCGTGCCGGTTGATGGACTGACTAAGGATGCATTTGCTCAGATTATAAAGGGGCTTGCGGATTATCTGACCATTAATGACCTTGCGAGAGTTCATTTCTTTACAAAGAGATGCCTCATGGGGTCATGAGGATGCTATAAAGAATGATACGGTAAAGCTTCTTGATAGTATGGGCTATGATTCCCGTTTGGTAACAGGCGATGGTGAGGCAGCTCTCGGCTTTGGAGGCAGCGGGGCTGATGTATTTGCCGAGAATGAGCTGGGGATATAGAAAAACGGTGGAGCAGAGATTTTTCGTGGATGTATGTGTGGATGAGCGTGATATCAGCAAGTGTATCAACGAGCAGAGAGTCATCCTCGATATGAGAGGCACGATGGATGTGTTCGTCTATGTCACAGCTATCAGCAAGGGCGTGCCGAGAATCAGCCTGAGTGCAGACCAGTTTCTTGTTTCAGGGAAAAACGGAATGGTCATAGATGATTTTTCTGATATCGGAAGGAGTCTGACCTATTATCTGGACAGCTTTGAAAACTGGAATCAGGCATTGGTGGAGTGCTATGAGCTTGGTCAGAAATATACCACATCGGTGCTGCTTAAGAAGTGGAGAAAGGTGCTAAATTTCAGTGAGTAAGATTCATGTTTTATATGTTGGCAATGACGATTGGACAACTAAATACAGCATTCCGGACAATATAGAGTTTGAAGTGTACGAGTCTGATGAGAGTGAACCCTCGACAAACAGACCTGCGAGAAAGCTCATGGATTTAGTTATTCTTGACAGGGATATAACACTTTCAGAGGAAAAGAAATTTACGAAGTTTACAAGGGGCTACTGTCTTTTTGCTACGGAAAATGTGCAGATGCTAAACAGCGCGACGAGCAGATATTTCAAGGCACGAATGGGACAGTATCTGTATACCGGCGATGTGCAGTATTTTCTGGCTCATGAGGTGAGAAATTACTATCCAAATCCTTATGGTGAGAAGTTTAATCCTGCCAAGCTTGCTGTCAGTGATTCCTTTACAGGAAGGGTAGCATGTGATGGAAACTATAACTTGGTTCTAGATGGAGAGTTTGGGGAGGATTTTTCGCAGATTGCATACTGGAGATATAATATCCCGGTTTTTGAGGGACAGTGTATTGATATGTATCTTGAATATGAGAAAACTGGGGATGTAGAGATTAAGCTTAGATTATTTCAGTTCTACTATGGCTCGATTGGTGATATTAAGCAGGTCTGGGAGTTTGACGAGGAACAGCTTCAGGATGTTTTCAGAATAGATAATGAATCAGATCAGGGTCCTGTTTTGTTTCTATACTTGCAAGGGGCACCGGCAGCGAATATCATATCATTGCACGACAGACATTCCCGCCGTGGACACGGATTTTTCCTGCCCGGAGGTGAGAGGCTTGTCTCTTCTAAGGGAGAGGAAGTGTTTGTGTACTTTGAGAAGGGCGATATGAAGCCACCGCTTGCTGTCTATTTCTCAGGCTACAGGACTCAGGGAGGGCTTTGAGGGCTACTATATGATGCGAGGCTTCGGATGTCCGTTTATTCTTGTGACAGACCCAAGAAGTGAGGGTGGAGCCTTTTATCTGGGAGACAGTGAATTTGAGCAGATGATTACGGATTATGTGACTGATAAGCTCGATGAGCTTGGCCTTACAAAGGATGAGCTCGTGCTCTGGAGCTTCGATGGGAACCTTCGGTTCACTATACGATGGCTCAAAGCTTTCACCACATGCACTGCTTCTTGCAAAGCCGCTTGCCAACATGGGAAATGTAGCAAGAAACGAGCGAATCCTTAGAGCGGAGGCTTCGCTACCTCGCTTGATATTCTGATGAAAAATTATGACAATCTCTCTGATGAGGCGATAGAGCAGCTAAACAACAGGATGTGGGACAGATTCGACAGTGCCGACTGGTCGCACACAAAGTTCATCATCTCATATCTGTATGAGGATGATTACGACCCGGATGGTTATCCGAGCATTTTGTCGCATCTGAAGTCGAGCGGTGTTGAGGTGTATGGCAAGGGATCACACGGCAGACATACTGACAATTCAGCAAATGTCATGGCATGGTTCAAGAGCCAGTACAATAATCTGCTGCATGATGATTTTTCAAGATAAGCAAATAAACGTTGCAGGTCACACAGTCGGTGTGAACACTAACAGGAAAACAAATATTAGGTGAATAATAGTAAGACAGGTAAGTATTATGTATGGTGACACTTGGCAGGTCCGCTGGAAAGAATTTCTATCGGACTCGTATGTATATGGATCTAAAATTGAATTTAATGAGGATGGTTCAGTCTCTTATAAGAACCGCCTCATGCCGCCGGGCACGGTGATTCACACATGGTATTCTATGACGAATTTCCAGGGAATAGGATAGAGCCGTCGCTTCCGCTCATCGATGGAGAGGGCATATTCCATTGCGGTGAATATTGACTATCACAACAGTGAGAGTGAGGCACTGATGCTTCGTATCATATTTTTGACAGGTATGATGCACAGGCGCAGAGTATTATTGTCCGCGATAAAAGGCGTTTTTCAAGCCGTCCATCAGGACATACAGCTACAGGATAGAGCTGATAAATGGTGGAAATGCTGATTTTACATTCAAATCACTGGTGATTAAAGAGGTTTCAGAGGAAGAGTTTGATGCAGAGCAGGAAAGAATTGAGAGACTTAAAGAGGACTCTAACAAAAGTAAGAAAAGCGAAGAAAAAAAAAAATCTAAGTGATGAAGAGCTTTCTGCACTGACAGAGCAGTTTAAGAGCAGGTATAGCGATGGGGAATCGCTTGAATCGCTTATGCCGGAGGCCTTTGCAGCTATCTGCGAGGCTGATTACAGGGTGCTTGGAAAGAGACCGTATGATGTGCAAATCTTAGCGGCAGCAGCTCTTCACGGTGGATATCTCGCCGAGATGAATACAGGTGAGGGAAAGACTCTATCTGCCACGATGCCGCTTTATCTGAATGCGCTGACCGGCAAGAGCTGTATGCTCGTGACCACAAACGAGTATCTGGCATCGCGAGATGGTGCAGAGATGGGAGAGGTCTACAATTTCATGGGACTCACCTGCTCATATCCGGATGCAGATGATACAAAAAAGCAGGATGATGACGAGAAAAGACAGTTTTATTCGGCTGATATCATATACACTACAAATGGCGCACTTGGCTTTGATTTCCTTTTGACAATCTGGTAAAGAAAAGGAGGACAGATTTCTCTGTGATTTCCACTATGTCATAATTGACGAGGCTGATTCGGTGCTGCTAGACTCTGCAATTATGCCGCTCGTCATATCGGGAGTGCCGAGAGTGCAGTCGAATCTGTACGATGTATGTGATTTTTTCGTCACGACACTTGTGGAGGATATAGACTACATAGAGGAGGATAAGGCCGTCTGGCTTACTCAAAGGGTGTGAAGTTTGCCGAGAGCTTTGGCATATCAAATTTTACGGTAAAGAAAATTTTGAGATAAACAGGCATGTCACGCTTTCTCTTCGGGCGCACAAGCTTTTGAAGAACAAAAGGATTATGTTGTCACTGACAAGAAGGAGGTAGAGCTGTTTGATGGGCGACAGGCCGTCTCATGCACGGTGTCAAGCTGCGCGGCGGTCAGCATCAGGCTATAGAAGCGAAGGAAAAGGTGGAGATATCGCAGGAATACAGAACTGTGGCATCCGTTACCTTCCAGAATCTGTTTATGATGTTTGACAAGATGGCAGGCATGAGCGGCACACTCATGGATGCAAAGGATGAGCTTTTGAGACCTATGGCAAGCATGTGGTGAAAATACCTACAAACAGGCCTCTTAAAAGAGTCGACAGGAAGGACAGATACTTTAAAAACGGCCATGACCAGTTTTGGACAGCAGTGGATGATGTGATAAGGCTTCACGAGACAGGCCAGCCGGTGCTTGTGGTGCTTAATTCCGTTACGGATACGGATCTTTTCTCAAGGCTTTTAATAGAGAAAAATATTCCGCACAATGTACTAAACGCAAGCAATGCATTCTGGGAAGCACAGATTATCGCAGGTGCAGGCCAGCTGAATGCTGTCACGGTTGCTACGACCATGGCAGGAAGAGGAACAGATATAAAGCTCGGAGACGGAGTGAAGGAGCTTGGAGGCTTAGCCGTCGTAGGTATAGGCAGGATGAACAATTCAAGATCCGAGAGGCAGGCGAGGGGTCGCGCCGGTAGACAGGGTGATCCGGGCTTCAGCCAGTACTATGTGAGCCTGGAGGATGACATAGTGGGAGCTGAGGATGATGACAAGCTGCAGCGCTATATTGATGGCAAAAAGCGTATCGGAAAGCGCAAAATAAAGCGTATTGTCAACCAGTGTCAGAAGCTTAGTGTGGAGTCTGAGGAGATGAACCGCAAGAAATCACTGCAGTATGACCAGGTCCTCCAGCGCCAGCGAGACCTAATCTACACAACCAGAAAAAAACTGCTCGACGGCGCCAGCGTCGAGCAGAAGATAGTAGAGATTGCGAAGGAGAATATCTCAGACTTCGTTAATCATTTTGACTGCATACAGAGTAATAAGAAGCATGGCAGGCGCCGTGGCAGAAAGAAAGATAGCGATAAAAATACCAATACACAGCAATACACATCCATGCTTAACAGATACATTCTTGACAACATCTCCTACAAGCTGGACGCCGGTCTGACTTTGTCTGACATGGAAAGTGCCGCCACTGTTAGCGATTACCTGATGCTTCGCGTGTATCAGGGGCTTTCAAGACAGCGTGAGCGCATAGGCGATGAGGAGGCTTACGAGCAGTTTGTCCGTGAGGCAACTCTAAAGGCGGTGGATGATGGCTGGGTTGAGCTGATTGACTACCTTGAGCAGCTCAAGTATGCGGTAGCGGGAAGAGCATCTGCACAGAGAAATGTTATGTTTGAATACCAAAATGAGGCTTTCGAGTCGTTTTTGGATACAGAAAAAGCGGTAAAATGTAATATCATAAGGAATATTTTGCTTAGTGATGTGAAAATCGGCAAGGATGGCAGGCTGCAGGTCATCTACCCTTAAAGGTTATTATAATATAAATAGTTTGACAGATACGAGGAGAATCATATGGTATATAACTTCAATCTCGGAATAGGCTGGGCTTCAAGCGGCGTGGAGTACGCACAGAGCTACAGGGCTAATCTGCTCCGCAGGGCGCACATTCCGGCAAGGTTTGTTTTCACAGATATGTTTCCAACAGAAAATATAGAGCACATGACAAGAAATATCGGCTTTTTGATGAGGAAGTGATATGGCTGTACACATTTTTACAGATGTGAGGACATCGCCTGTTACCTTCACTCTAAAGGAGCTTGAGGCTTCGATGGCAGAGGAGGATTATACCTTTTCCAGAGAGGGCAAGACGTGCAGGTATCAGTTTAAGGAGAGCGGCAGGTTCTACACCTGCTACATGGTAGATGATACAAGTGATCTCGTGCACAGAGTCGAGATTGTATCAAACGGATGCGATCAGGAAAGATTTCTACACCTATTGCAGGACCTTTAGCGAGTACTATGCTCCGCTTGACGGCAAGGCTCATCTGTACGGCAGGACATTTTTCAATGAGGATGGCTCGGTGTGCTACGAGGAGGTCATAGAGGATGACAGCACCTTTACAGGATCGGAGCGCAGGTGCTTTATACCAAGGCTGACCTGGTCGGCTACATGGTAAAGAGGCTTAACTTAACGGCTGATGATGTGGTGATCATCGACAGGACGACAGGCATAGGCCAGGCAATCCTCGAAAACTGTGGACCGGCGCGCGTAGGAATAGTGGTGCATGCGGACCATTTCAGCGAGGGCGGCACGGATGATGATTACATACTGTGGAACAACTATTATGAGTATTCGTTTTCACAGACTGAGCACATAGATTTTTACATCACAGCGACAGATGCGCAGAATGAGCTTATGAGACAGCAGTTCAAGAAGTACTGTGGAAAAGAGCCTCAAGTGGTGACTATTCCGGTGGGCAGTCTTGATGAGCTTAAATATCCGGATGAGCCAAGAAAGAGGCACTCGCTCATCACTGCGTCGCGTCTTGCGACTGAGAAGCACTGTGACTGGCTGGTGGAGGCCGTTGTGAAAGCAAAAGAAAGCGTGCCTGACATTTCACTTGATATATATGGAAAGGGTGGCGATGAGGCGAAGCTTAAGGGCTTATCGGCAGGCTGGGCTGTGCCGATTATGTGCATTTGATGGGACAGCAGAAATTAGATGATGTATACAAGCACTATGATGCATATGTGGCAGCTTCACAGAGTGAGGGCTTCGGGCTCACACTCATGGAGGCCATAGGCTCGGCTTCCTATAGTGGGCTTTGATGTGAGGTATGGCAACCAGACCTTTATCGATGATGGGCAAAACGGCTACAAAATTCCAATCACCGATGAGATGGATCAGAAGGAGAAGATAAAGCTTCTTTCTGAGCGAATAGTGAGGATGTTTACAGAGGATGACATGGATGCATTTTCAGGACATTCATATGAGAAGGCCAAAGAATATCTGACTAAGGAGGTGATTCACAGATGGATAGAGCTGTTGAAGTAACACACGAAGCAGTTGGTATCACACTGCTCTTTGATACATTTTCGGGCGAGAGCAAGAATCTCCTTGAGTCATTTAAGAATGCCGGTGCTGTCTTTCATGCAGCAGCCATTGAGGATGACGGTTTCCAGCCGGATGATGTGATGAGCGTGTATGGATTTTTCTTAGGCGATTACCGGGAGGCTGACAGCTTACCGGGTAAGCCGCTGTATTTCAATCAGATACAGATTCCTGATTACTGGCGCATAGAGGGAGATAATTCATCTGCGAAGGTCATGGACCGCACCAGGGAGCGAGCGAGGATATTTTTCACGGAGCCTACGCACAGGCGGCAGGTTAAGATTGTTGACTGGCTCGATGATGCCGGTCAGGTCAGGCTTTCAGAGCATTATAACAGGTATGGCGCGATTTTCTGTCACACGGTTTTTAATAAAAAGGGGCAGAAGGCACTCAGGAAGTTTTTTGATGTGACGGGCAGGGAGATGATAGTGGAAAACTTTGTCACCGGTGATATACTCGTCAGATGGCAGGATAAGAACTGGATTTTCAGAAGTAAGACAGACTTTATAGCGTTTTTCATCAGGTGCGCAGGGCTGGAGGATACAGCGGTTTATTTCAACTCGCTGTCATATCCGTTTTTTGCATCACAGGCGCTTGCGCCAAACGGCTTTCGCAACGCACTCTTCTGGCACGAGCCGGTGGGTGATGAGATACCCGGCAATATGCAGATTATACTGCATGATCAGGGAACGAGGGCAAAGCGCGTATTTGTGTCGCGCAGGAGTCCTACGACAGGCTTATAGCACTTGGCGCTCCTTCTGATAAGGTGAAGCAGCTTGGATATATCTACAGCTTCGTCAGGGAAAATAAGCACAGGCCGCACATACTTGTATGTACCAATTCAGAGAATGTAGGTCATCTGACAGAGCTTGCGTCACTCATGCCGCAGATGCATTTTCATGTGGCAGCCATCACAGAGATGTCGTCAAAGCTTATGTCGGCAGGGCAGTATGACAATGTGTCACTCTACCCTAATGTGAAGATGTCCGTGCTGGATAGTCTTTTTGAGAAGTGTGATTTCTACCTCGATATCAATCACGAGGGTGAGATAGTGGATGCGGTTCACAGAGCTTTCTTAAACAACATGCTTATAGTGGGCTATGAGGAGACCATGCACAACGCATATTACACCGCAGACACGAATACATTTAAGGAGAGCGAGTACGCTGATATGGCGGAGGCACTCAACCTGACACTGGCTATGCCGCATCTAATTGATGAGGCGCTTGCCATGCAGAAAAAGGCTGCTGTAGCGGCTGATGCAACAGACTACATGGAAATACTCCATTTGTAGTAATACAGGGTTTATGAACAGAAAGGAGCTTAATATGAGTAAAAACATTAACAACAATCAGACAGTAGACGAGAAAAAGGGTAAAAGGACAGGGCTTACAATACTGGGCTATGTGCTTGTGATCGTGGCACTTCTTATAGTGCTTCCGGTTGTGCTTCCACCGATATTTGGCTATCATACATATCTTCGGGCACAGACCATACAGGAAATATTTCAAAGAATGGCAGCGTGGTATATTTAAAGACTATTGACGAGGCCTCTTATAAGGATGGCAATATAGTAGCCATCGAATCAGCTGATTCATCAGGCAGAAGGGTAGATTCATACTATGTGGATTCTAATGATTCTTCTGCAAAAGAGATTGCACTTCGTGATGGAAATGGTGTATCATATAAGGTAGTTAAAGGGCAGGTTATCGCAAAGACTCCGTTTATAGGATACTTAAGCCAGCTGTGCTTTTCAGCAGTTGGAATTATTGTCACGGTAGTGATTTTTGCTGCAGGTGTAGCAATCATGATGTATGTAAACAAAATCAGCAAGGAAATCAACACCATGGTTGAACAGCAGACTGCATAGTGTGTCTGAATTCCCATCTGCGACATTAGAAAACCGACTATTATAAAGCAGACCTTATGTTTGCGGAATAGGATAAGTTATGGATAGATACAGTGTGAGTAGGACAAAGAGGTCATTGTTTTATTTAATGATGGCCTTTTGATTGTTGGATTTATAATTGCCGAGTGTATATTACCGAGTGAGAGAAGCCAGTCTGTAAGTGATAATAATATCACCTACGAGGGCAGCTTTACATGGGAGAAGTCCGATGGTGAAAGGGAGGCTATTGAAGTACCCGGCAGGTACGATGTCAAGCCGGGGGATACGATGGTTATAACTACTGTTCTGCCTGATGATTTCAATGCAAGTGTCATGGCAATCAGAGCATCACTTCAGACAATCAGATTTTACGTGGATGGCAGTCTGAGAGCAGAGTATGATACAAAGGACACGAGACCCTTCGGTAAGGATTCCGCGAGCAGATATGTATTTTGCAATATGTCGGAGGATGATGCCGGCAAAGAGCTGCGCATTGAGCTGACAAGCCATTCATCCAACTATTCAGGCGTTGTAAATACTGTATACTGTGGAGATAAGAGCGATATATGGACAAATATATTTCATAATAGCTCAAGAGAGACGATTATAGCATTTTTCATTTTTGCTGCTGTAGTGTCTGTTATGTTCAGTATAGCACTCAGTATTGTATACAAGACACATTTTGACATGGAGTATGTAGGCTGGTGTATGCTTCTTGGGGCAATATGGATGCTTGGTGAATCGAAGCTGCGTCAGATGCTGGTGCCGAATGCATCTGTTTTGGCGGCTATGTGCTTTGTGGTTATTCTGATTAGTCCTATTGCTGTTTCGATTTATATTGACAGCATACAGGGTGGGCGTTATACAAGAGTGTATACATGCATAGAGGCACTTGCGGCTGTGAATTTCATTGTCTGCACAGCTTTGCAGCTTTTTGGTGTGTGCGATTATATAGAGACTCTGCCGGCAGGACAGGGAATGCTTGCTGTCTGCTGCGCGGTCGTTATCACAACGTTTATCATTGATATAATTAAGCATAGGACATTGGGCTACAGACCTGAGATGGTTGCCATGATTATAGCACTTGTTCTGGTGCTTATAGAGGCTGCTTCTGTGTACTTTGTTGTCACTATGTCAGGCTTCTTTATCGGAACAGGCCTTATTGTGATTTTGTTTGTCAATATAATAGTCACAATAAAAGAATCAGCGAGATAGAATACAAGCGCCAGAAGGAAGAAAGTGACAGGCTTAGAAATCAGAGAGAGAGTTTCCTTCAGATGATGAAGACACTCGCTGCTACAATAGAAGCAAAGGATGATTATATGAGAGGGCACTCATACAGGGTGGCAGAGTACTCTGCTCTCATTGCAAAGCAGCTTGGCTGGAGTGAGCATGAGGTGGAGAATCTTAGAAATGCTGCATATCTGCATGATATCGGAAAGATTGGCGTGCCTGATACAATATTAAATAAGCCGACCAGGCTGACCGATGAAGAGTTTGCAGCCATAAAGAGCCATACTGTGATGGGCGCAGATATCTTAAAGGATATCACACTGTTAGACCATCTGGTGGATATTGCAAGGAATCATCATGAGCGCTACGATGGAAAGGGCTATCCTGACGGACTGGTGGGAGAGGAAATACCGCTTTCTGCCCGTATAGTGTGTGTGGCAGACAGCTATGATGCCATGAAATCGCGCAGGATTTACAGGAATGCACTGCCCGATGAAGAAATCCGAAGGGAGCTTTTGGATAACTGCGGCACGCAGTTTGACCCGCAGATATCGCGTATGTTTGTTGATATGCTTGACAATGGCATGGTTGTGATTGATGAGGATAATCCTGCGGCTCAGGGCTACCGTGATAATGCGGCTATCGAGTCAGTGGCAGACAAATTCATATCTGAGGTCATGAAGACCATGAGCAGTCAGGAAAAAGCCGATAGTGTTGATTATCTGACAGGACTTTACATGCGAAGTCGTGGACAGCAGGTAATAGCAGCCCTGATGCAGGATAATGATGGCTGTCTTGCCTTCATAGATATGGATAATCTCAAAAAAGTCAATGATGTGCATGGTCACAAGGCGGGTGACAGGGCACTTAAGCTTATAGGTAATCTCCTTGCTAAAGAGACTGAGAATGAGACCTTTGCAGCCTGCAGGCTTGGAGGTGACGAGTTCCTCATCTTTATGCCATATTCTGACAGGGCAAGCGTGGAGAGTGTTATAAAGCGCATATTTGAGGGCTTCGAGAGCGCCAGGGAAGCAGACTGTGAGATAAAGGAGGCCGCTCTTTCAGCAGGACTGTGCATGACGACAAAGGGAGCCATGTTTGAAAGTGACTACACAAAGGCAGATAAGGCGCTCTACTATGTGAAGCAGAACTGTAAGGGTTCATATTTCTTCTATGAGCAGCTCTTAGCTGACAATAAGGAGAATACAAATCTGAGTGCGGATTTACGAAACGTGGCAAAGCTTTTAAAGGAGAGTGGCAGCTATACAGGTGCGTTGGATTTAAACTACAGAGAGTTTGCAAGAATCTATGAGTTCGTGAACAATGTAGGAGATAGGCACAACCACAACTGCTATCTGGTCATGGTGACTATGAACACTCTGCCGGAGCAGCTTGCAGATATCGAGGAAATTGAGAAGGCACTTGACTGCATGGAACAGTCTATCCGCAGTAAGATCAGAAAGGTGGATGTCTGCACGCGCTACAGCTCAATGCAGTATCTTATCATACTATTTGAGCCACAGGAAAATCAGATTCCAAATGTCATGGAGAATCTTTATGCATTACTATGAGCTCTGTGACAGAGAATTTCAAGCCGCAGTATGAGTATATCAAAATGACTGAGGTAAAATAGGGATTGTTAAATAATAGTCAATGTGGTATAGTTTTCTTCGAACGGTATTCGAAGGAAACTGTATCATGGAGGATGTGTTGTCACCTTATGACAGAGCATATCCGGCAGACACAAGGAAGCCAAAAGCACATTGCTGTAGCAGATATGAAGCAGACAGCAAAGTGACAGGCGCGCACAGGGTAAATCGACCGCTGCCATACGGCACATGGCGGAGATTATATCAGCTGCGAGATAAGGAATGGTCTTACCGGCTTGGAAAGAAGGTGGTAGCATGAAAATAGGCATAATCGGCGCAGGCAGAGTGGGCTGTTCTATAGGTAAATACCTAAGGACAAAGGACATAGAGCTTGCAGGCTATTATGACGTGGATTCTGCGGCGGCTAAGGAGGCTGCGGAGTTTACAAGGACAGAGAGCTTTGATTCGCTAAAGCAACTGGCGGATCAATCACAGATTATATTTATCACCACACCGGATTCATTTATTATACCGGTTTGGGAACAATTAAAAGAGCTGTCTCTAACGAATCAGATTATATGTCATTGCAGTGGCGCATTATCATCCGATTCATTTTCCGGAAGGGAGAGCATGAGCGTATCATGCTGTTCAATTCATCCAATGTTACCGTTCAGTAACAAATTTTCATCATATGAGCAATTAAATAAAGCATTTTTCACAGTGGAAGGGCAGGATGCTGCGGTTGAAGCAATATCCGGGCTGTTTTGTTCTATTGGAAATGAGGTATGCCGCATTGATGGCGCTAAAAAGGCAAAATACCATGCAGCGGCTAGTATTTTGAGCAATCAGGTGATTGCTGTCCTTGACATGGGCTATTCTCTTTTGGAGGACTGCGGCTTTACAAGGGCTGAGGCTGTAAGAGCTACAGGCCAGCTTGTGATGCGCAATATCGAAAACGTACTCGAAGCAGGCTGTGACGGCGCACTGACCGGGCCAATCGAGAGAAACGATATTGAAACAGTGAAAAACATATCGCATGTATGCAAAATGACGATAGTGACGATGTCAGCTTGTACAAAATGCTTGGTACAAAACTAGTAAATATTGCTGAAAAAAAGAATCCTGATAAGGATTACACTCAGATGATGGAATTGCTAAGAGGCTGACAATACCGTGAATGGTTCCAAGTAGTTACAAGAAACGGATTGTTGCAGAAAGACAGAGGGATTGGACAATGAAAAATACAGTAGTAACTTTTAAACAGGCAAAGGAAAAGGGCGAGAAGCTCACGATGCTCACAGCATATGATTATTCTACAGCAAAGCTCATAGATGAGGCCGGAATCAATGCAATTTTAGTAGGAGATTCTCTCGGCATGGTGGTGCTTGGCTATGAGGATACACTTTCAGTGACTATGGAGGATATGATTCATCACAGCGCAGCTGTTTCAAGAGGCATAAAGGATACGCTGCTCATCACAGATATGCCTTTTATGTCATATCAGACATCGGTTTATGATGCTGTGGTCAATGCAGGACGACTCGTGAAGGAAGGCCATGCGCAGGCAGTCAAGCTCGAGGGTGGCAGGGAGGTATGTCCACAGATAAAGGCTATCGTGGATGCGTCAATTCCGGTATGTGCACATTTAGGGCTTACACCACAGTCAGTAAATGCATTTGGCGGCTTCAAGGTGCAGGGCAAGGGTGAAGAGGCAGCGCAGAAGCTTCTTGACGAGGCCCGTGCGGTCGAGGCAGGAGCATTGCAGTGGTGCTCGAGTGCGTGCCAAAGGCACTTGCAAAAAAAATTACAGAGAGCATAAGCATACCTACAATCGGTATCGGAGCGGGAGCAGACTGCGACGGCCAGGTGCTTGTATATCAGGATATGCTTGCCATGTATGCAAACATGAAGCCGAAATTTGTAAAGCAGTTTGCACAGGTCGGAAAAGAAATGAATGAGGCGTTCACAGCCTACAAAAAGGCTGTTGAGGAGGGAAGCTTCCTGGTGAGGAGCATACCTTTAAGATGGATGAGACAATAATTGACAAGCTGTATTAGTATCGAAAATAGTATTGAAGAATATTTACAAAAAATAGCTACGAAAAATAAAAGAATAAGGAGACATAAAATGTTAATATACGGACAAATCGAACAGGTAAGAGAAGCAGTAAAGGCATGGAAAAAAGAGGGCAAAAGCGTTGGCTTTGTACCTACAATGGGATACCTCCACGAGGGACACAAGAGCTTAATCGATGCGGCAAGACGCGAGAATGACAAGGTTGTAGTGAGTATTTTGTAAATCCAATGCAGTTTGGCCCTGCAGAGGATTTAGACAGCTATCCACGTGATTTAAACAGGGATGCAAAGCTTTGTGAGGATGCGGGCGTTGACATTATTTTCCATCGAGCGAGGAGATGTATGCAGACGGCTTCTGCTCATATGTGGATATGAATGGCCTCACAACTGAGCTTTGTGGAAAAACAAGACCTATCCATTTTAGAGGTGTGCAGACAGTTGTCCTGAAGCTGTTTCACATTGTGACACCTGACCGTGCATACTTTGGACAGAAGGATGCACAGCAGCTTGCGGTCATAAAGCGTATGGTAAAGGATTTAAATGTTGACACAGAAATCATCGGCTGCCCAATCATCCGTGAGGAGGATGGACTGGCAAAGAGCTCAAGAAACACATATTTAAGTGAGGATGAAAGACAGGCAGCGCTTGTACTGAGCAGAAGCTTAAAAATCGGAAAGCAGCTCGTAGAGGATGGCGAAAAGAGTGCAAAAGCGATAAAGGATGCAATCACAGCAGAGATAAACAAGGAGCCGCTTGCAAGAATTGATTATGTAGATGTGGTTGATTTTGAAACAATTACACCGGTTGATGAGATTAAAGGGAACAACACTCGTGGCAATTGCTGTCTATATCGGAAAGACAAGGCTGATTGACAATTTTATTGCGTAGACGGACAAGAAACGATTATTGAAAAGAGGTACAAACAATGAATTATACAATGCTTAAGGGCAAAATACACAGAGCGGTGGTCAAGCAGGCTGACTTAAACTACGTGGGAAGCATCACTGTAGATACAAAGCTGCTTGAGGCAGCAGGCATATTAGAGTATGAGATGGTCCAGATTGTCGATGTGGAAAACGGAAACAGATTCGAGACCTACACCATCGCCGGAGAGCCGGGCTCGGGCATGATATGCTTAAACGGCGCAGCCGCCAGACAGGTTGCAGTCGGTGACCATGTGATACTCATGTGCTATGCGCAGATGACACCGGAGGAAGCAAAGGAGCATCATCCGAAGGTTGTGTTTGTGGATGATGAAAACAAGATAGCGCGTGTGACAAATTATGAGAAGCATGGAAAGCTGACGGAGGATTTTATTTAACAATAGAAAAATCAAGTCTGCTGTAGTATAATAATTTATCGGGTAAAATATCATGTATTTATGCGGGAGGTAAATATGTACACAGCAGACGAAAAGAGATATGACACAATGAGATATAACAGATGCGGCAGGAGCGGACTTAAGCTTCCTGTTGTATCGCTTGGTCTATGACAATTTCGGTGATTTTCATCGTATGACAACATGAAGCAGATGTGCTTCACAGCCTTTGACCATGGCATCACTCACTTTGACCTGGCAAACAACTATGGTCCTGAATACGGCAGCGCAGAGAAGCACTTCGGGCTTATCCTGAAGGAGCATCTGTCAGCATACCGCGATGAGCTCATCATCAGCACAAAAGCGGGATATGATATGTGGCTGGGACCATACGGCAACTGGGGCAGCCGAAAGTATCTGATTGCAAGCCTTGATCAGAGCCTTAAGAGAATGGGACTCGACTATGTGGATATTTTCTATCATCACAGAATGGACCCTGAGACACCGCTTGAGGAAACAATGGGAGCACTCGACCAGATAGTAAAAAGCGGAAAAGCACTCTATGTCGGACTGTCAAATTATGACGGCGAGACCATGAAGAGAGCCTGCGAGATTCTTACTGATTTGAAATGTCCGTTTATCATCAACCAGAATTCATACAATATCTTCAACCGTACAATAGAGCAAAACGGCTTGAAGCAGGCAGCAAGAGAGTGTCAAAAGGGCATCATCTCCTTCAGCCCGCTCGCACAGGGCATGCTCACAGACCGTTACATAAACGGTATTCGGAGGATAGCCGTATAAAGACAGACGGCCGCTTTTTAAATCAGGAAAAGCTCACTCCACACATCGAGCAGATTAAGAAGCTAAACGATATAGCCGCAAAACGTGGTGAGACACTAGCACAGATGGCTCTTAAGTGGGTGGTAAAGGATGATGACGTGACAAGCGTGCTTGTCGGCGCCTCAAAGCCACAGCAGATTCTTGAAAACTTAAAGGTTATGGAGGGCACAGGCTTCTCTGAGGAAGAGCTTAGGATGATTGATGAGATTGTGGGAGTGTAAAGATGAATCTGGTGATATAAATGGAATATATTGCGCATATAGAAGAAGAAAGAAAGCAAAGGCTTATTGATCATTTGGATGGAACTGCCAAATTAGCCGGAAAATTTGCAGAATCATTTGGAAAATATGAGTGGGGATATTGCATAGGTATGTTACATGATCTAGGTAAGTATTCCAAAGAATTTCAACATAAAATACAGTTTAATACGAATGACAGAGTAGACCATTCTACTGCTGGAATGAGATTATGTAATGAAAAAGGTGGATATTATTCTATATTACAATATGCTATTGCAGGACATCATTCTGGACTAATGGATTACTATAAGCTTGAAGAACGATATAGAAAATCAATATGTGATTATCAGGCATATAGACAGGAGGTAGAAATTCCACAAATAAAAAGTGATCCTTTTGAGAGCTGTAAAACACAAAATCCTCATTTTTCAATGGGGATTTTTATGAGGATGTTATATTCATGTCTTGTTGATGCGGACTTTCTTGAAACAGAAAGTTTTATGAAGAATAACCATGTGGAACGAACATCGGGTGAAGAAATGGCATCTTTATTAGCAAGACTGGAAAGACATATTGGTTCATGGTTAGAAAATGATGATCTTAATTCGATAAACGGTAGAAGAACTGAGATATTAAAAGCCTGTCTGATAGCAGGTGAGAATGATAGGGGATTGTTTCACCTGACTGTTCCAACAGGTGGTGGAAAAACAATTGCCTCATTGGCATTTGCGTTAAAGCATGCAGTCAGGCATCAAATGGAGCATATTATATATGTTATTCCATATACTAGCATTATAGAACAGAATGCTCAGGTGTTTCGTGAAATACTTGGGCAGGATAATGTTCTTGAGAATCATTGTAATGTCGATTATGGGGATTCTGAAGAATTAAAACCGATGCAGCTTGCCAGCGAAAACTGGGATAAACCTGTAATTGTCACGACTAATGTTCAATTTTTTGAATCATTATTCGCAAGCAGGTCATCTAAGTGTAGGAAAATTCATAATATTGCGAATTCTGTGGTTATATTTGATGAGGCACAAATGTTGCCATTGGAATATTTGAAACCATGCATTGCCATGATGGAAAATTTAATGGATTTCTATAGGACAAGTATTGTTTTATGTACGGCAACACAACCGGCCTTAGACAGTATATTTGATCAACACAGACGGTATATTGAATTATGCCCGAATATAAATGAGCAGTTTAAATTTTTTAAAAGAGTTATATACGAAAATCTTGGGATAATCGAATTTGATACTTTAATTGAAAGATTGAAGACTGAAAAAGAGCACTGTGTATTGTTAATACAAAAATGTGCACAGCAGCTTTACGAACAGTTAAGTGGTGATGGTGTGTATCATTTATCAACAAGTATGTATCCTAAGCATCGTAAAAAGATACTTGCACAGATTAAAGAAAGAATGAGTGATAAATCAAAATCATGTGTGCTTATTTCAACAAGTTTGGTAGAGGCGGGAGTAGATCTTGATTTTAATTCAGTATATCGTCAAGTAGCAGGAGTAGATTCGGTAATACAGGCAGCAGGTAGATGCAACCGAGAAGGAATTGAGAAAAAAGAAAACAGTAAAGTTTATATTTTTGATATAAATGGAATGAAAACAGTGCCGGGACAAAGTCTGCAAAGCTCAATCACTAAAGGGTTATTGCAAGATTATCATGATATTTCTAATCTTGAATGCATTACAGAATATTTCAAAAGGCTATATCATTTTAGAGAAAATGATTTGGATAAAAAGAATATTATAGGCGAATTCAAGGATTGGAAATATAATTTTGAGACGGTATCAGAAAAATTTCATTTGATTGAGGAAAATACAAGAATTGTATTTATTCCGATAGAGCAGGAAGCTAAGGATTTATTATTTGAAATAAAAAATCAGGGTTATGGAAAAGCCAGAATGAGAAAGGCATCCCAGTACTGTGTTCAGATATATAATCAGCTTTTTGATACTTTGTATGGTGCTGGTATAATTAAGGAAATAACATCGGATATAGAGAATTTTTATGAATTGGTAGATGAAGAAATGTATACAGATGACAAGGGATTAAATTTGTCTGTGGAATCTGGAATGGATTTATATCTGTAATTTAAATGGCTGTGTGAATTATAAACACAGCCATTTATTTGCATTATTAAAAATATTATTATTTCAATCCACAGGATTAGCCTGACAAATGTAATTGTACAATATGAATTGAATTATTTCAATAAAATTTTAAATAAAAATTGAAAAGTGTTGATTAGTAATGTTTGAAGTAGTATTATTTAAAACATAAGAAGATAATGTACGTGAAATAAATTAGATAAAGGAGTAGGGTGATGATTTTATATCATGGAAGTAAAGAAATAGTAGAATTTCCTGAAATTAGAACAGCTCGTTATAACAAGGATTTTTATTTTGGGTTTTATTGCACACAGATGCCAGAGCAGGCAGTGAGATGGGCAACGAGATATGGAACGCGAGGCTATTTGAATAAATATGAATATACTGAAAATTCAAAGCTTAAGTATCTTGTATTTGAAAAAATGACAGAAGAATGGCTTGATTTTATTGTTGATTGCAGAAGAGGAATAGCGCACTCGTATGATATTGTTGAAGGACCTATGGCAGATGATACAATATATAATTATATACAGAATTATATTGATGGAAAGATAAGCAGAGCAGCTTTTTGGGAACTGGCGAAGTTTAATCATCCGACTCATCAAATAAGTTTTCATACGGTAAGTGCGCTTAGTACTTTGAGATATGTTGGAAATGAGGTTGTTTATGGCGATTAAAAATAATAATAATCTATTCTATACATGCAGTCTGATTGAATATATTGGCAGGCAGATTAAAAGGAAACGTTATGAGGTGGTTGATTTACTGACAAAAGAACGGATTAAACGTATATATAAATATGCAGATATTCTCCATTGCGAACCAATTGAAAAGTTGCAGATGAGTTTATTACGGAATGCAGTATGAATAATGGAAATTATGATAATATACATGATTGTAAATATAGGATTCCGGATTACTGGGACATTGGAGAAGTGTATGAGCGATTGATTGAGGATTGTTTTAGTGATGATGAGATACTTCATGGTATATGGAAAGTGTATCATTCGTGGATAAGTGACAAGATATCAAATTATAATACCGATTTTATTATCAGCCACGAGACTACATTGCAGCTTGTTATGAGGAAGGAGATGTCCTGTAAATGGGAGTAGGTGTAAGAGTTAAGGTATGGGGAGATTATGCATTATTCTCACGACCGGAAATGAAGGTTGAACGATGCTCATATGATGTTATGACCCCATCGGCAGCAAGGGGAATACTTGAGGCGATATATTGGCATCCGGGATTGAGTTGGGTGATTGATAAAATCTATGTGAAAAATCCAATCAGATTTACCAGTGTCAGAAGAAATGAGATAAAAGTAAAGCTTCCGCAAATAATATATTACAGGTATATAATGGTGCGGATAAGCCTTTGTACATAAGTACAAAGGATGATATTGTACAGAGGGCATCTCTTATTTTGAAGGATGTGTCTTATGTTATAGAGGCACATTTTGAAATGACGGAAAAAGCGAATGCTTCAGATAATCCAGGGAAATTTAAAGATATCATGATGAGAAGACTTAAGCGTGGGGAATGTCATCATATGCCATATTTTGGCTGTCGTGAGTTTCCGGCAAATTTTTGCCTTTGTGAAGAGAAAAATATACATACATTTTATGATAATATTCCGGAGAAAGATTTAGGATTTATGTTATATGATATGGATTATAGTGATTGTGAAAGAGGCAATATTAGTCCAATATTTTTTAGAGCAGTGATGAAGCGTGGAGTAATAGATTTAAGGGACTGTGAGGTGATAAGATGATCTTACAGGCATTAGTGAAAGAATATGAGAATCTTGCAGAGAATAATCTGGTGCCGAAGAGAGGCTGGTGTCAGGCCAAGGTTTCTTATGCAATAGATTTAAATCCTAATGGGAAAATCAAAGAAATTTATCCACTAAAAACAGAACAGACTAGTGGAAAAAAGAAGGTTTTTCTTCCAGTTGCGAAGAGTGTTCCTGAAATGGTTACACGTTCATCGGGCGTGGCAGCTAATTTTCTCTGTGATAATGTAAAATACATGCTAGGGATTGATCAAAGCGGAACTAATGCAAGGGTGCAGGAGTGCTTTCAGCAGCGAAGGAAAACATTTAGCGTTGTTAAAGAATGTTGATGAGCCTATGGCAAATGCAATTTGTAATTTTTTTAATTTATGGAATCCAGAGACGGCTTATGATAATGCATGTGTAAGAGAAAAATCAGATGAATTAAATGAGGGTGGTAATGTCATCTTCTGTATGGGAAATGATTTCGCACAGGATAATGATACAATTAAAAAATTTGGGACAACTATGTTGTACATCAGACAGAAAATACCAATGATGGTATTTGTCTTGCAACTGGTGAAAAAACGGAGATAGCAAGAATTCATCGTGGAATAAAAGGTGTTCCAGGAGCACAGTCAAGTGGTGCAGCATTGGTTTCGTTTAATGCACCTGCATTTGAATCTTATGGCAAGGAACAGAGCTATAATGCTCCAGTTGGAAAATATGCGGAGTTTGCGTATACAACAGCATTGAATTATTTGTTGAGTAATAGGGATAAGACATTTCAATTAGGTGATTCCATGGTGGTTTATTGGGCTGAAAATGGCATGGAAGAATATCAGAAAACATTTAGTTTTGTTATGAATCCTCATATAGATAATGAGGAACAGCTTCAAAGAATATTTGACAGCTTGAAAAAATCAAGATATGTGGATGTAGATAATGTTCAGATGGACTTTGAGCAGTCATTTTATATTTTCTGCCTTGCACCGAATGCTGCGAGGTTATCTGTTCGTTTCTTTTATCAAAACACATTTGGTGATATTTTAAAAATATAAAAGAACATTATAAACGGTTGGATATTGTGAAACCGTTGTGGGTGGAAAAGAAATATCTGAGCGTATATGAATTGTTAAGAGAGACTGTCAATCCTAATTCAAAGGATAAGACTCCAATCCCTAATATGTCTGCAATGGTACTTCAAAGTATTTTATCGGGAAACAGATATCCTGCAAGTCTTTATACAGACACTGTTATCAGAATACGATCTGAGCAGGGAAATGTTACATGGGGAAGAGCTTCAATTATCAAGGCTTATTTAATAAAAAATTATTCATGGAAGGAAGGAGAAAACTACATGGGATTAGAAGAAACATGCAATGACACTGCATACATATTGGGAAGATTATTTTCAGTTTTGGAGTCAATCCAAAAGGAGGCGAATCAGGGAATAAATGCTACAATTAAAGACAGGTATTTTAATTCTGCATGTGCTACGCCTGCATCTGTTTTTCCAATTTTATTTAAATTAGAAAATAGTCATATAAAAAAACTTGAGCGTGAAAAAGGTAGCGGTTCTAAGATTTTTTATGAAAAAATAATAGGAAACCTTATGAAAAAATTAGTATTATTTCCACGGAGTTTGTCTTTAGAAGAACAAGGAAAATTCATGTTGGGATATTATCATCAGACACAAAAAAAGTATGAAAAAAAGGAGGATAAATAAATGGGAGAGGTTATTAAAAACAGATATGAATTTGTAGTACTATTTGATGTGGAAAATGGAAATCCAAATGGAGATCCGGATGCGGGGAATATGCCAAGAATTGATCCGGAAAGTGGCTTAGGAATTGTAACTGATGTATGCTTAAAACGTAAGATCCGAAATTACATAGAGACTGTGAAGGAGGACGAAGATGGATATAAAATTTATATCAAGGAGAATGTTCCTCTTAACAGAAGTGACAGGGAGGCATGCAAAAGTCTTGGTATAAATGATGATGAAGATAAAAAGGTTACAGAAGCGTTAAAAACTAAAAAAGTCAGATAAGGATGCAGATATAAAATTAAGGGATTATATGTGCAGAAATTTTTATGATATTCGTGCATTTGGTGCTGTAATGACGACATTTGTAAAAGCTGCACTAAATTGTGGACAGGTACGAGGACCTGTTCAAATTGGATTTGCACGAAGTATTGATCCGATTATCAGTCAGGAAGTAACAATTACAAGAGTTGCAATTACAACAGAAAAAGATGCAGAGAAGAAGAATACAGAAATGGGAAGAAAGTGTATTGTGCCATATGGTTTATATCGTGTAGAAGGTTATATTTCAGCAAATCTTGCAAGAAAAGTTACTGGATTTTCTGAGGAAGATCTAGAATTGTTATGGAATGCAATAATAAATATGTTTGAAAATGATCATTCCGCTGCAAGAGGAAAAATGGCAGTTCGTGAGCTTATTGTTTTAAGCATAGTAAAGAGCTTGGTGACTGTCCTGCTTATAAATTATTTGATGCAGTTAAAGTGCAGAAAAATGATGATATACAATATCCAAGAAAATATCAGGATTATACAGTTACTATTAATGATGATGAGATACCGGATACGGTAGAAGTGAAAAGGATGATTTAATGGAATATTCTCAAGATGATTATCTGATGATATCTGGAATACAACATTTTAAGTTTTGCAGAAGACAATGGGCGCTTATTCATGTTGAGCAGCAGTGGGCTGAAAATGAACATACTGTTATTGGCGAACTTATGCATAAAAAAGCGCATGATCCATATCTGACAGAAAAGAGAAAAGATATTCTGGTTGTCAGAGCTCTTCCTGTATCCTCAAGAAGCATGGGTGTGAGTGGGGAGTGTGATATTGTTGAATTTCACAAATGTGAAGATGGAGTGAAGCTCTATGGACATCGTGGAACCTATTCATTATATCCAATTGAGTACAAAAAGGGGAAACCCAAAGCGTCAAACGAAGATGAACTTCAGCTAATGGCGCAGGCTATGTGTCTGGAAGAAATGTTTTCAACAAAAATAACGGAGGGTGCTATATTTTATGGTGAGACAAGAAGACGCAAACCGATAGTGTTTACAGATGAACTTCGGGATGAAGTGAAAAAATATTTGGAGAAATGCATGATTATTATGATCGAAATTATACACCTAAGGTCAAAACGTCGAAAAGGTGTGTATCTTGCTCTTTAAAAGATATTTGTATGCCAAAGATTGATAAAAGTGGTTCGGTGAAATCGTATATCAATAAGATGCTGGGGGAAACGTTATGAAGAAATTATTGAATACATTGTATGTTACATCGGAAAATAGTTATCTGGGGTTGGATGGAGAAAATGTTGTTGTATATGATGATAAAATGAAATAGGCAGATTACCTTTACACAATCTCGAAGCAATAATTTCATTTGGATATAGAGGAACAAGTCCGGCATTAATGGGAGCTTGTGCGGATAGAAATATTTCTCTTTGTTATCTGACACCACAGGGAAAATTTCTTGCAAGAGTTTCAGGCAAAGTTAAGGGGAATGTCGTGCTAAGGAAACAACAATTCCAAAGCAGTAGTGAAGATATAAAGTGCCTGGAAATCGCAAAAAACTGTATTCTTGGAAAAGTGTATAATCCAAGATGGGTTCTAGAAAGAGCAATTAGAGATCATTCAATGCAGATAGATGTGGATAAGGTAAAAAAAGCATCTATAAAACTGAAAGAATTTCTTGATTATATCCAAAATTCACAGTCTATGAATCAGTTAAGAGGATATGAAGGTGAAGCAGCAAGTATATATTTTGGCGTATTTGATGAGTTGATTTTACAACAAAAGAAAGATTTTTTCTTTCAAGGGAGAAATCGGCGTCCGCCTCTTGATAATGTAAATGCAATGTTGTCGTTTACGTATACATTGCTTACAACTCAAATTACATCAGCGCTAGAGGTTGTAGGGTTAGATCCCTATGTTGGTTACATGCACACGGAACGTCCCGGTAGAGTATCACTTTCATTAGATCTTATAGAAGAATTGCGAGCAGTCATGGCTGATAGATTTGTTTTATCATTGATTAATAAAAAGATTGTAAATGGCAAGAGTTTTACAAAAAAAGAAAACGGTGCTGTATTGATGGATACAGATATTCGTAAAAATTACTATCAGAATGGCAAAACAAGAAAAAGGAGATTATTACACACCCATATCTTAATGAAAAGGTGGAATGGGGAATGGTTCCATTTGTACAGGCAATGCTGTTGGCAAGATATTTAAGGGGAGATTTGGATGAGTACCCTGTATTTTTATGGAAATGAGGTGATGGCGTGCTTGTATTGATTACATATGATGTGAATACTGAAACTGCTGAAGGAAAAACCAGGTTGAGAAAAGTAGCTAAACAATGTGTAAATTATGGGCGAAGAGTTCAGAATTCTGTGTTTGAATGTATACTAGATAATGCTCAATGTGTGATGCTAAAGGCCATATTAACGGATCTTATTGATAAAGATGTGGATAGTCTCAGATTCTATTATTTAGGAAATCGTTATCAGACGAAGATAGAACATGTTGGTGTTGACCGTGGGATTCCTGCTGATCAGACATTGATATTATAAAATGTGGTGCGAAAGATAAGTAAACATGAATGTACCGGTTGTCTCGCACCGAAATTACTTGTAAATTTGTACAATAAAATGAATAATAGGTTTTTGGTTTTACTTGTTATTTATCTTATTATATATTTATTGTCGGTATTGTATAAAAATAAACAAATTTTTTGTGCAATATTGCTGTCGCTCCTCTCGTGGGAGCGTGGATTGAAATTAAAGGGGAGCTGAACCAATGAGTAAAATATACGTCGCTCCTCTCGTGGGAGCGTGGATTGAAATTGTGTGGCATCCGAATATGCACACCCGGCACCGTCGCTCCTCTCGTGGGAGCGTGGATTGAAATTGACCTTAAGATACGACTTGCAGGCAGTAGATGCTGTCGCTCCTCTCGTGGGAGCGTGGATTGAAATACAATAGAAACAGGCACATTATATACGGACTGTCGGTCGCTCCCTTCGCGGGAGTGTGGATTGAAATAAGCAGACACCTAATGAACTGTTTGCAGTTCTCGCTCCTCTCGTGGGAGCGTGGATTGAAATAGTCAAACTTTATGAGAACCTACAGGACAGTTGTTGTCGCTCCTCTCGTGGGAGCGTGGATTGAAATATCGGCCGGAAAGGAATAGGGTTAATGGATATGGAGTCGCTCCCTTCTCGCGGGAGCGTGGATTGAAATAATATCTTCACTTACACCAAGACAACCGAGAGCGTCGCTCCCTTCGCGGGAGCGTGGATTGAAATTAAAAATAAGAGAGCGGGCATCTCTGCCACTGTCGCTCTCTCGTGGGAGCGTGGATTGAAATCTTATTTTAGTCAGAGTTGATTCAGAGAGAATTTGTCGCTCCTCTCGTGGGAGCGTGGATTGAAATAGTTACACACAACCACGGACCACGGTCTGAACCTGTCGCTCCCTTCGCGGGAGCGTGGATTGAAATATCGTTATTAAATGTCATTTGAGCATATCTATCGTCGCTCCTCGTGGGAGCGTGGATTGAAATAACAAATCTCGGTACTCGATAAAGTAGCTGATGTCGCTCCTCTCGTGGGAGCGTGGATTGAAACGGAAGAACAGCCGACAACAGCTACGCCTAACGTCGCTCCTCTCGTGGGAGCGTGGATTGAAATATAAGTGAACTTGGCTATGAGAAAAAAACCAGGGGTCGCTCCTCTCGTGGGAGCGTGGATTGAAATACAAAATCAGCAGGCATCAGAACAGACAGCGCCACAGTCGCTCCTCTCGTGGGAGCGTGGATTGAAATTGACACATAACAGAAACAGAGGCTTACCCCAACAGCCTGTCGCTCTCTCGTGGGAGCGTGGATTGAAATTTTAAACTGCATCCAATGATATAAACGTGCAGCAAGGTCGCTCCCTTCGCGGGAGCGTGGATTGAAATGTTGTCACAACATCAGACATGGCAGAGTGCCTCGTCGCTCCCTTCTCGCGGGAGCGTGGATTGAAATTGTCACAGACCGGGAAAAAGACGTTCGTGTAGGTCGCTCCTCTCGTGGAGCGTGGATTGAAATAGATAAGGTACCGTATATCCAACGATTGTTACTGTCGCTCCCTTCGTGGGAGCGTGGATTGAAATTCCTGAAAAGATAATTGTAACTCGAAACTTTTATGTCGCTCCTCTCGTGGGAGCGTGGATTGAAATTAGCGGAGAGACAGACGGATGGTACAAAGTAGACCGTCGCTCCTCTCGTGGGAGCGTGGATTGAAATTGTCACAAGGCATGGAATAGTAAGCAGCAGTCCCAGTCGCTCCTCGTGGGAGCGTGGATTGAAATAATAGTCCGCAAAAGCCTTGTAAATATTGGTTTAGGTCGCTCTCGTGGGAGCGTGGATTGAAATAAGTTATCTGACGGCATGGCAGAATCCGTATCAGTCGCTCCTCTCGTGGGAGCGTGGATTGAAATAGAGTTATCTTGACGACATGGCAGACTATCCGTCGCTCCTCTTCGCGGGAGCGTGGATTGAAATCATGTTCAAAGCTCACGCAAGTGTGGTTACGTCGCTCCTCTCGTGGGAGCGTGGATTGAAATAGAAGATTTATTAAATATGAAACTAGCGGATATGGTCGCTCCTCTCGTGGGAGCGTGGATTGAAATAACAACATTACAGCACTGCGATATAGAAGCATGGTCGCTCCTCTCGTGGAGCGTGGATTGAAATCTTGTTAGCAGGGCACTACGAAATGGCTACTATGGTCGCTCCTCGTGGAGCGTGGATTGAAATAAGTCTGAAATATACAAGGTCTTTCGTCGCTCCTTTCGTGGGAGCGTGGATTGAAATTACAAAGAGGTGCCGCAATACGAACTCTCATACACCGTCGCTCTCTCGTGGGAGCGTGGATTGAAATCTTTGGTAAGAGCAAATGTTAGATTTTGGATATTGTCGCTCCTCGTGGGAGCGTGGATTGAAATTAACGCTTATAAGTGGCAAAGAATACCGCCGGACGGGTCGCTCCTCTCGTGGGAGCGTGGATTGAAATTTAATCAGGGTGGCAAGGTAACAAGCCACTTTGGTCGCTCCTCGTGGAGCGTGGATTGAAATATGGCATAAAAGCCGTCACAAAGTCCGTTGAAATGGTCGCTCCCTTCTCGTGGGAGCGTGGATTGAAATTGAAGAACCTGAATACGAACGATTGTGTAATATGGTCGCTCCTCTCGTGGGAACGTGGATTGAAATTCTGCAAGGTTAGTGGCTGTGCCTGTACCTGCCGTCGTTCCTCGTGGGAGTGTGAATTGAAATATCAGCATATGAATCTATACACAATCATAATATGCTGCGTTATTGTAGAATTAGTAGTTAAGTCTATTTTTATAGCAATAACGTTGCTTATCAATAATACAATAGATAAATATTGTTGCAAACCAGTAAATAGCAGGTATAATATAGAGTAACATATTAACAGGGAGGCATATTCATTGGGCATTTACGTTAATCCGACAGGAAGATCGTTTGAGCTTGCGATAAATTCAGAGATTTTTGTTGACAAAAGCGGTCTGATTAAAGAAACGAATAAGTGTATAAATACATTACAAAGGTATATGTGTGTAAGCCGTCCAAGGCGATTCGGAAAGTCAATGGCCATGGATATGCTTTCAGCATATTATGGTCGAAAGACTGATGCAGAAAATTTATTTAAAGGCCTTAAAATAAGTCATGATGAGTCGTATGACAGACATATTAACAAGTATGATGTACTCAAAATTAATATGCAGGACTTTTTGAGTGTTACACACAGTGTTGATGATATGCTTAAAATGTTGTGCGAATACATTACGGATGATTTTTCAATAGAGTGTAAGGATATTATTTTTCGGGACAAGTCAAATATTGTGAGAGTAATGCAGGATGTTTTATGTCTACAGGCAGGCCGTTTGTGATTCTTATTGATGAATGGGATTGTCTGTTTAGAGAATTTACGCAGGATAAAGAAGCGCAGAAGAAATACCTTGATTTTTTGAGAGGCTGGCTTAAGGATAAAGACTATATAGCGCTTGCATACATGACAGGTATACTGCCGATTAAAAAATATGGTTCACATTCTGCTCTTAATATGTTCACGGAATATTCCATGACAGATATGGGAGCTTTGGCAGAGTACTTTGGCTTTACAGATGATGAGGTCAGAGAATTGTGTGACAGATATGATATGGACTTTGAAGAGGCAAGGGCATGGTACAATGGATATAAGCTCGTGTCCCATAGCAAATATGGAGTAAAGAAATATGCGATGTACAGTCCGAAGTCTGTAGTAGAAGCCATGCTAAAGCATAAATTTGGTACTTATTGGAATCAGACTGAAACTTACGAGGCTCTCAAGGTTTATATTCAAATGAATATGGATGGTCTAAAAGATGCCGTGATTAAAATGCTTGCCGGTGAAAGTGAGAAAATAAATACAGGCACATTTGAAAATGACATGACATCATTTGCCACAAAGGATGATGTGCTTACACTTTTAGTACATCTTGGCTACATGACATATGATAGTGAGACGGAAGAGGTTTCAATTCCAAATCGAGAGGTGTCAAAGGAATATCTTAATGCAATTAGTACAATGGATTGGGATGAAGTATCAAAATCAATAAAAGCATCACAAAAATTGCTTGAGAGTTTGTGGAATATGAATGGTGCTGCGGTTGCTGACGGAATTGATAAGGCACATAATGAGATATCTATTTTACGGTATAATGATGAGAATTCTTTAAGCTGTACAATTAATTTGGCATTTTATTCGGCCAGGGAGTATTACTCAATAGTTCGTGAATTACCAACAGGAAAAGGCTTTGCTGATGTATGCTTTATTCCAAGAGTGAGTCATTTGGATAAGCCGGCAGTTGTTATTGAATTGAAATATGATAAGAATGTTGATGGCGCCATTTCACAGATAAAGTCGAGACAGTATGTGGAAGCCTTGAAGGATTATAAGGGTAATTTGCTTCTTGTTGGAATAAATTACGATAAAAGACAAAAGAACATCAATGTGTGATTGAAAAATGGAAGCTGTAAAGGTGAATTAGCAGGGAGTATAGCAACAATTAATGCTATACTCCCTGCTATTATATTTTTGGTTGCAAGAATTTAGTTTATGCTATAAAATATTTATAACTGTATGCAGATATTTAATAATCACAATATCTGTCTGTATAATAAAATACGCATAAAGAGGACGAAAGAATGATCAACAAATTAGTAGACAAAATCAAGAAAACAAACGCACCTATCGTAGTAGGTCTCGACCCGATGCTTTCATATGTGCCTGAGCACATCACAAAGAAGGCATTTGATGAGCTTGGAGAGACACCGGCCGGTGCAGCGGAGGCTATCTGGCAGTACAACAAGGCTATTGTGGATGCCACATATGACCTGATTCCTGCGGTAAAGCCACAGATTGCCATGTATGAGCAGTTTGGAGTGGAGGGTCTTAAGGCATTCCAGAAGACAGTGGATTACTGTCACGAGAAGGATCTCGTGGTTATCGGAGATGTAAAGCGTGGAGATATCGGCTCAACATCGGCTGCATACGCCACAGGACATCTCGAAAGGTACAGATCGGCAGCAAGAGCTATTCTACCTTTGATGAGGATTTTGCCACTGTCAATCCATACCTTGGAACAGACGGTATCAAGCCATTCGTAGATGTATGCAAGGAAGAGAAGAAAGGTCTGTTCATCCTTGTTAAGACATCCAATCCGTCCAGTGGAGAGTTCCAGGACCGTATGATTGACGGACGCCCATTATATGAGTGGGTTGGAGAGAAGGTTGCTGAGTGGGGAGCTGACTGCATGGGTGATTCATACAGCTATGTAGGTGCGGTTGTTGGCGCAACATACCCTGAGCAGGGTAAGATTCTTCGTAAGGTAATGCCAAAGAGCTTCATCCTCGTACCGGGCTACGGCGCACAGGGAGGCAAGGGCGCAGACCTTGTTCATTTCTTCAATGAGGACGGACTTGGTGCAATTGTCAATTCATCACGTGGAATCATCTGCGCATACAAGCAGGATAAGTACAAGGATATGGGTATCACAGCAGAGAATTTTGCAGATGCATCACGCAAGGCTGTTGAGGATATGATTGAGGATATCTCAGGAGCACTTGCAAATCGTTAATAAGTTATTCAGAAAGCTTAAATATATTAACAAACGAAACCAGGGAGATAAAATGGCAGAGAAATTTGAGGAGATTGCAGTTGTAGTTGACCAGAGCTCACTTGGCAATGGCATCTACGACCTCACACTAAAGACAGACAAAATTGCAAAGGCAGCAAAGGCGGGACAGTTTGTATCGGTTTACTCAAACGACAAGAGTAAGCTGCTTCCGCGTCCGATAAGCCTTTGCGGCATAAACAGAGATGATGATACAATTCGTCTCGTGTACCGTGTGACAGGTGAAGGCACGGGAACAGAGGAATTTTCAAAGCTTGTCGGGGCGATAAGGTAAGGATTTTAGGACCTCTTGGAAACGGCTTTACAGTACAGCCGGGAAAGAAGGCATTTCTTATCGGCGGAGGAATCGGAGTGCCGCCTATGCTGCAGCTTGCCAAGGATATAAATGCAGGCATTGATAATGCAGTATGCGATATGAACATCGTCATGGGCTATCGCGATGAGAATACCTTCCTGCTCGATGAGTTTAAGGAACAGGCAGCTTCCTTTGTAGCTACAGAGGACGGCAGTGTCGGCACAAAGGGCAATGTCATCGATGCAATAAAGGAGAATGCTCTTGAGGCAGACGTGATTTATGCATGTGGACCTATGCCTATGCTTCGTGCACTCAAGGCTTACGCAGCAGAGCATGATATGGACTGTTTTATATCAATGGAGGAGCGCATGGCATGTGGAATCGGCGCATGCCTTGCGTGCGTATGCAAAACAAAGGACAAGGATGCCCACAGCAATGTAAACAACAAGCGTATATGCAAAGAGGGACCTGTTTTGATGCGAAGGAGGTGGAGCTGTAATGAGTAATATGTCAGTAAATGTGGCCGGTGTTGAGTGGAAAAATCCTGTTACAGTTGCATCCGGCACATTCGGCTCCGGTGCAGAGTACAGCGAGTTTGTTGATTTAAACAGACTTGGTGCAGTCACTACAAAGGGTGTTGCGAATAAGCCGTGGGAGGGTAATCCTACACCTAGAGTAGCAGAGGTGTACGGCGGCATGCTCAATGCAGTCGGACTTCAAAATCCCGGCATCGAGCTTTTCTGCAAGAGGGATATTCCTTTTTTAAAGCAGTTTGATACAAGGATTGTGGTAAATGTATGCGGTCATTCGCTTGACGAGTATCTTGATGTGGTAAAGCGTCTTGCGGATGAGCCTATTGATATGATGGAAATAAATATCTCATGCCCTAATGTTAAGGAGGGCGGAATTGCCTTCGGAACAGATCCAAAGGGTGTTGAGACAATCACAAGCGAGATTAAAAAAAATATGCAAAGCAGCCTGTTATCATGAAGCTTTCTCCAAATGTCACAAGTATTGCAGAGATAGCAAGGGCGGCAGAAGCCGGTGGAGCAGATGCGGTATCTCTGATCAATACACTGACAGGAATGAAGATTGATATCAACAGAAGAAGCTTTGTGTTAGCAAACAAGACAGGCGGCATGAGCGGTCCGGCGGTTCATCCGGTTGCAGTGCGCATGGTTTACGAGACAGCACATGCAGTCAATATTCCGATTATCGGAATGGGCGGTATCACAAATGCTGCCGATGCTATAGAGATGATACTTGCCGGAGCTACGGCTGTTTCAGTCGGCACAGCAAACTTTGTAAATCCAAAGACCACAGAGCAGATAGTGGATGGCATCGCAGAGTATATGGACAGGTATGGAGTAAAGGATATTTCAGAGCTTGTCGGCGCAGTTGACAGATAGAGCATAATGGATAGACGGAGGATAAAATAATGATTCTGGCAGCAGAATACGTGCCTTCTATGTATGCCACAGTCTGGGCACTTGTTCCACCTGTTGTGGCTATAGTTCTGGCACTTATCACAAAAGAGGTCTACAGTTCATTATTCGTTGGAATAGTGATTGGCGGACTGTTTTATGGAAATGCATTTCAGCCGGGTTTTCGGCTGAGAGATCAGTGCTTCACATATTCGAGGACGGACTTGTTGGAGTGCTATCGGATTCGTACAATGTGGGAATACTGATATTCTTAGTCGTGCTCGGTGTTATGGTGAGCATGATGAACAAGGCAGGCGGCTCGGCGGCCTTTGGAGAGTGGGCGAGTGAGCACATAAAGACAAGGATTGGTGCCCAGCTTTCAGCTATAATACTTGGAGTACTTATATTTATAGATGATTACTTCAACTGTCTGACAGTAGGAAGTGTGATGCGCCCTGTCACCGACAAGCATCAGGTTTCAAGAGCAAAGCTTGCATATCTGATAGATGCCACAGCAGCGCCTGTATGCATCATTGCACCTATATCATCGTGGGCAGCCGCGGTTACCGGCTTTGTAAAGGGAGAGGATGGTTTTTCTATTTTCATAAAGGCCATTCCATACAATTATTATGCACTCTTTACTATTATCGCTATGATGACACTTGTTGTTTTACAGGTAGATTTCGGTCCGATGGCAAAGCATGAAGCCAATGCCAAAAAGGGTGATTTGTTTACCACAGGAGACAGGCCGTATGCGGAGGCAAAGCAGGATGTTATAAAGGGCAAGGGAAGGTTATAGACCTTGTATTTCCTATTCTTGTGCTCATAATAAGCTGCATCATCGGAATGATATACACAGGAGGCTTTTTTGACGGAACAGGCTTCGTTGATGCGTTTGCAGGCAGCGATGCTTCAATTGGTCTTATGCTTGGAAGCTTTTTTGCGTTGATAATCACCATATGCTTTTACTCAATCAGAAGGGTACTAAGCTTTACGGATTGCTGTAATTCAATCCCTGAGGGCTTTAAGGCAATGGTACCTGCAATACTTATACTGACCTTTGCATGGACACTAAAGACCATGACAGAGAGCCTTGGCGCCAAGGAATTTGTCGCAGGCTTAGTGGGAGGAGTATCGGGACCACTGCTTGGACTGTTCCCGGCAATCATATTCCTGGTGGGAGCTTTCCTTGCCTTTGCAACAGGAACCTCATGGGGCACCTTCGGTATACTCATACCGATAGTAGTAAATATCTTCTCGGGCACAAACCATACGATGATGATTATCTCAATCTCAGCGTGCATGGCAGGTGCAGTATGCGGAGACCACTGCTCACCGATATCCGATACCACCATCATGGCATCGGCAGGAGCTCAGTGCAACCACATGAATCATGTATCCACACAGCTTCCGTACGCTGTGCTTGTGGCAGGCATATCATGCCTGACCTACATCATAGCAGGCTTTGTCAGAAATCCGGTAGTACCGTTTATAATAGGAGTGCTTATCCTGATTGGAACCTTTGTCGGAATCAAGTATATCACGAGAACCGATAAGGTAAATGAACAGGAGGAGTAGCTAAAGCACGACTCAAAAGAGTTCTATTTTCACAGACCTTGTGTCTGCGAATGATAGAACTCTTTTAATAGCTATCAATAAAATTTATAGCCCGCTAACAGATATTAATAACCCTAATTACATTTACAAAAATATCAATTAGTGGTAACATATCAATAACTTAGAAATCATATTTGAATGGTAGGAAATCCCGGCCATACAAACTAAGCTAAAACTCATAACATACTCAAAACAAACATTAACAAAAAGAGGTAATATCAATGGCAAAATTGCAAAGCAGCTCACTGAGCTGATAGGTCACACTCCGCTTCTGGAGCTGACCAATTATGAAAAAGCCCTTGGGCTTGAAGCAAAAATCATAGCAAAGCTGGAGTATTTCAATCCACTTGGAAGTGTAAAGGACAGGGTGGCGGCAGCTATGATAGAACAGGGCATAAAGGATGGAAAGATAAATCAGGACACAATAATCATAGAGCCGACAAGTGGCAATACCGGAATAGGACTTGCATTTGTGGCAGCCTCAAAGGGGCTTCACGATACTTATAATGCCTGATACCATGAGCGTTGAGAGAAGAAAAATCGTCACAGCGCTTGGCGCAGAGATAAAGCTCACACCGGGGCGTGAGGGCATGAAGGGTGCAATTGATGAGGCGCAGAGACTTAAAGAGCATTACGGCAATGCCTTTATTCCACAGCAGTTTGAGAATCAGGCCAATCCTGATATCCACAGAGCTACAACCGCTCAGGAAATCTGGGAGGATACAGATGGAAAGGTAGATATCTTTGTATCATCTGTCGGAACAGGAGGCACCTGTACAGGCACCGGGCTTGGATTGAGAGACCATAATCGATGTAAGGATAGTAGCTGTTGAACCAAAGAGCTCACCGGTACTCTCAGGCGGAAGACCGGGGCCACACAAGATACAGGGAATCGGTGCAGGCTTTATTCCGAAGGTCATGCGCATGGATATAGTGGATGAGGTGATTCCGGTGGAGAATGAGGCCGCTTTTGACAAGGCAAGAGAGGTTGCAAAGAGCGACGGACTTCTCGTTGGCATATCCTCAGGAGCAGCAATATATGCGGCAACAGAGCTTGCGAAAAGACCTGAGAACAAGGGAAAGAATATCGTGGTGCTGCTTCCGGATACAGGAGAAAGATACCTGTCCACACCGCTTTTTACAGTAAACTAATGGCATATAAACTTACGGCATAAGCTTGCTTTGCCGGAAACTGTAACATGAAAAATGAGAAACATACATGAGAAACATACATAAATATACGGCAGCCCTGCTGTCGACAGTGATGATTCTGTCACTTCTTCTGACAGGCTGCTCGCAGGAAGGATGACGGCACAGTCACCATAACCAATGTGTCGTATGATCCGACACGAGAGTTTTACGAGAAATACAACAAAATATTCGAGTCTTACTATGAGAGCGAGCACGGCAAAAGATAAATGTGATTCAATCACATGGCGGCTCGGGAGCACAGGCACGCTCGGTTGTGGAGGGCTGTAATGCAGATGTTGTCACACTGGCACTTGAGCATGACATAGACCTGATACAAAATACAGGCTTAATTGATAAGGGCTGGATTGATGAGTTTTCTGACAGCTCGGCACCATACACATCAACAATCGTTTTACTTGTAAGAAAGGGCAATCCAAAGCATATAAGTGACTGGGATGACCTGGTGAAAAAGAATGTGGATGTTATTACGCCTGATCCAAAGAGTAGTGGCGGAGCCTGCTGGAATTTTCTTGCAGCGCTAAGCTATGCGAAGACAAATTATGACAGCCTGAAGGAACAGAAATCGTTTATGAAGAAGCTGTATGAAAATGTCACAATTATGGATTCGGGTGCGAGAGGCTCAACAACCACATTTGTGGAAAACGGTCAGGGAGATGTGCTCATAGCGTGGGAAAACGAGGCACTTACGACCATGGATTCATATCCGGGTAAGTATGAGATAGTGAATCCGTCCGTCAGCATCTTAGCACAGCCCTCTGTTGCTATTGTGGATGACAATGCAAAGAGCAACGGAACACAAGAGGTAAGCAAGGAATACCTACAGTATCTCTACAGTGATGAGGCACAGCAGCTGATTGGCGAAAGTGGCTACAGACCAACAAATCAGGATATATTAAACCGGTTTTCCAACAAGTTTGATTTAAATATCATGCTTTGGAGCATAGAGGATTACGGCGGATGGAATGAAGCCTACAAGACATATTTCGATGATGGAGCAATGTTCGATGAAATATACGGCAACTGATAAAACAGCAAAAGAGAAAACTAAATCAAAGAACATAAAGACCAGAGTCATACCGGGCTACCATCTTTCGCTTGAATAGTGGTCACGATGCTTTCAGTCATCGTTCTCATTCCGTTAGCATCAGTGCTTGTGTATTCGCTAAAGATATCGCCGGGCGATTTTGTGTCACTTATCATGAAGGAGAATGTGAGGAATGCCTTTATCACAAGCATCACCTCATCATTTATCGCAGCAATCGTAAATGTGGTATTTGGACTCATCGTGGCATGGACGCTTGTGAAGTACGATTTTCCCGGGAAATGGCTGCTTGACGGACTTATAGAGCTTCCGTTTGCACTGCCGACAGCGGTTGCGGGCATCACGCTCTCAAAGCTGTACTCAGGCACAGGCTTTTTTGGTAAGGGCCTTGGCAAGCTTGGAATAGATGTGTCTTACACACAGGCAGGAATAGTTGTGGCACTTGTTTTTGTAGGCATTCCCTTCGTAATAAGAGCTGTACAGCCGGTGCTTGAAAAGATGGATAATACATATGAGGAGGCCGCTTATATGCTTGGCGCCACACCCTCTAAGACATTTTTTAAGGTAATACTTCCGGAGCTTCGCCCGGCACTCTTAACAGGCTTTGGTCTTGCCTTTGCCAGAGGCATAGGAGAGTACGGAAGCGTCATCTACATATCAGGCAACAGTGCAAGGCACAGGACGCAGGTGGTATCCTACGTCATCATGCAGAAGCTTAGCTATATAGATTATGCCAGCGCGACTGCCATAGCACTTGTGATGCTTGTCATATCATTTTTACTGCTGTTATTTGTAAACATAGTGCAGGTTAAACAGTCACAGCGCACTAATTTGTTGTAGAAGGCTGCATATAAATCAAATGCGATGCACACAAACAGGAAAGGAGCACAATGCGATGACCGAACAGGTAAAGCTTGAAAGAAGAAAAAAGATCACAAAGATAATACTCGTCACTGTCACGGTGCTCTTCATATTTGTCATGCTTGTAGTTCCGCTTTTTTCTGTGATGGCAAGTGCCTTAAAGGAGGGGCTTGGATTCTATCTGAAAGCTATCTCCACAAGCTACGTGCTTTCAGCACTCAAGGTGACTTTGATAGCAACAGTTTTTGCGGTAGTTATCAACACCTTCTTTGGAATATGGACAGCGTGGCTGTTGACCAGGTTTTCGTTTAAAGGAAAGCAGGTGCTTGCAACACTTATTGATATACCGTTTTCTATTTCTCCGGTCATCGTAGGACTTGCGTATCTTATGACCTTCGGACGGCTGGTGGTTTTATCCGGTTATCAGATGGTTCAATGAGATATTCGGCACGAATGTGAGAATCACCTTTGCAATACCGGGAGTTGTGCTTGCTACGATATTTGTCACGTTTCCGTATGTGTCAAGGGAAATTATACCGGTGCTCAATGCAGAGGGAAAGGATGAGGAAGAAGCCGCAGCGCTGATGGGAGCATCCGGCTTTACGATATTTCGGAAAATAACACTTCCGCAGATGAAGTGGAGCGATTTATGGAATCATACTTTGTACGGCGAGAGCCCTCGGCGAGTTCGGTGCGGTAAATGCGCTCTCGAAGACAAGAGGCGAGACATTTACACTGCCGCTTGAGATTGATGCCTTGTATATGTCGGGTACAGACAGCTCGATAACATCGGCATTTGCTGTATCGTCGATACTGTTAATTATTGCATTAATCATTCTTTTTGCAAGAAATATAGTTGAGCATAAATTTAAGAAATTACACTGAGATTTATGGGAAATATGATTTACACTAATGAAATTTGTTACTGCTTACACACCGGTGTGGCAGACAGCTATAGAGTTGCTGTACTAAGAAAGCAGGAAGGAGATAACGTATATGTACGTTGAGATGAAAAATATATACAAAAAATACGGAGACTTCCTGGCATCCGATAATGTGAGCTTTGAGTGGAAAAGGGAAAGCTTGTGGCGCTGCTTGGTCCGTCCGGCAGTGGCAAGACAACACTTCTTCGTATGATAGCAGGGCTTGAGACGCCAAATTCAGGTGACATATATATAGATGGAAAGCGAGTGAATGATATTCCGGCCTCGAAGAGAGGCATAGGCTTTGTGTTTCAGAACTATGCGCTGTTTAGATACATGACAATATACGACAATGTGGCATTTGGGCTGGAGCTTCAGAAGATGCCGAAAAGCTCATAAAGGAGCGTGTTACCAAGCTTCTTGAGATGACAGGCTTATCGGGGCTTGAAAAGAGATATCCGAATCAGCTTTCCGGAGGACAGCGTCAGAGAGTGGCATTTGCAAGGGCGTTGGCGCCGAATCCACAGGTGCTCTTACTGGATGAGCCATTTGCCGCGATAGATGCAAAGGTGCGAGGTGAGCTTCGTACATGGCTTAAGGAGCTGGTCGAAAAGCTTGGAATCACAAGCATTTTCGTCACACATGACCAGGATGAGGCTGTTGAGGTGGCAGATGAAATCATTATCACAAACCACGGCACGATAGAGCAGATGGGTACACCTCTTGAGATATACAAGTCGCCTGATACACCTTTTGTGGCGCAGTTTATAGGACACACCACAGTCGTTGAAAACTATGACAGGCTAAAGGGCTTTGACAGGATAGAAAATGCCGACAAGGCGGTAATCAGACCTGAAGTTTATCAAGATATCAAAGAGCGGCAACTTAGACCGTTATCAGTCAGCGGCAGAGGAGGGCATCGTTACAGATGTGGTATTCAGAGGAAACAGGATGGATATCACAGTCAGCATAAACGGTATCGAGGTGGTCGGCGAGCGCTCACGAAAAGGACCCGATAGCAGTCGGCGAGAAAGTACATGTGCTGATTTACAGGCTGTATATATTCGATGAAGAGAAAACATACCTGATGGAAAACAGCGAGATGCAGGAGCAGAATGTATTCTACATTTAGATACAAGAATAGTCTAAAGCTTGTGATTGAAAGAGGAAGCAGAGGGAGATAAATGAAGATAGAAAACAAAAAAATCCTACACACGGACATCCTCATAATAGGAGGTGGCACGGCGGGCTGTTATGCAGCGCTCACCATCCGTGAGAAATCGGATTATTCGATTATAATTGCAGAGAAAGCGAACATAAAGCGAAGCGGATGCCTTGCAGCAGGTGTCAATGCGATAAATGCATACATAGTAAAGGGCAGAAAGCCTGAGGACTATGTAGACTACGCAAAAAAGGATGCTGACGGCATAGTAAGGAAGACTTACTCATGACTATGTCAGAGGGCTTAAACCGTGTGACGGACAAGATGGAAAAGCTTGGACTTGTCATATTAAAGGATGAAAATGGTGAATATGTTGCCAGAGGAAATCGAAATATTAAGATAAACGGCGAGAACATGAAGCCGCTTTTGGCAGAAGCTGTATCAAAGCTTACGGACTGTACAGTGATAAACAGAATCAATATCACGGACTATATAGTTGAGAACAACACCATAAAGGGTGCATACGGATTTTCAATCGAGGATGCTACAGCCTATGAAATCAGGGCTAAAAAGGTGCTCTGTGCTACAGGCGGAGCGGCCGGACTGTACAGGCCAAACAATCCCGGCTTTTCAAGGCACAAGATTTGGTATCCACCGTTTAATACAGGCGCAGGATATGCGATGGGCATAAGAAGCGGAGCTGAGATGACCACCTTTGAGATGAGATTTATCGCACTCAGATGCAAGGACACAATCGCACCGACAGGAACAATTGCACAGGGAGTCGGGGCAAAGCAGGTCAATTCACTTGGAGAGGTTTACGAAACAAAATACGGCCTCACTACATCAGAGCGTGTATACGGAACGGTCATGGAAAATCTCGAGGGAAGAGGCCCTTGCTACTTAAGGACAGAGGGCATCTCTCCACAGCAGGATGAGTCATTGAGAAAGGCATATCTCAACATGGCACCAAGCCAGACACTCAAGTGGGTGGAGGCAGGTAAGAATCCAAGTGAGCAGAATGTGGAGATAGAGGGCACAGAGCCGTATATCGTAGGTGGGCACACAGCGAGCGGCTACTGGGTAAATACCGAGCGTGAAACCACAATCCACGGACTTTATGCCGCTGGAGATGTGGCAGGAGGATGTCCACAGAAATACGTTACAGGAGCTATGGTAGAGGGTGAAATCGCTGCGATAGATATGGTTTCAAAGCTTGATGCAGATACCTCCGATGGAAGTCCTGACACATCGGCATTTGATGAGAAAAAGTTGCTTGACGCAAAAGCTTCAGAGTACGACCATTTCCTCACTGAAAGGTCTCAGATGTTTACAACAGAGGCTATCGAGGAAGCCATGCAGAAGGTCATGGACAACTATGCAGGCGGTATTTCCACACATTATCAGTTTAACGGTAAGCAGCTTGCGCTGGCAAAGGAAAAGATAAATCATCTGATAGAGCTGACCGGTGATTTATATGCATCGGATATGCATGAGCTTATGTTCATATATGAGCTTAAGGAGAGGCTTACGGTATGTCTTTCGGTCATAGCACATCTTGGTGCGAGAAAGGAGACCAGATGGCACAGCTTTGCTGAGAATCTGGATTATCCCGACAAGAGTGATGACTGGATGAAATACGTCAATTCCAGATACGAAAACGGGCAGCTTCATATGATTTACAGAGAGCTTGTCGGAAGGGAGGCGCGTTATGAGCATAATGATTGATAAAGCAAAGTGTAAGGGCTGTGGCATGTGTACAAGTGTATGCCCGGGAAGCCTGATATATCAGGACTCAGAGAAAAAAGCCTTTATCAAATATCCTAAGGACTGCTGGGGCTGTGCCTCATGCATAAAGGAATGTCATTTTGGCGCTATTGCTCTTTATCTTGGAGCAGACATAGGAGGCATGGGAAGTCTCATGACAGTAAAAAGCACACCGGACACGCTGACCTGGGATATCAAAAAGCGCGACGGAAGCAAGGAAGAGATTCTTATCAACAAGAAGGAATCAATAAATATTAAAGAAAGGATGGTAACAGACATGGGTGAATTATCACATCTTGACGAACTCGAAGCAGAGGCAATATACATAATGCGTGAAGTAGCCGCAGAGTGCGAGAAGCCGGTTATGTTGTACTCAATTGGAAAGGACAGCTCGGTAATGCTTCATCTTGCAATGAAGGCATTTTATCCGGAGAAGCCGCCATTTCCGTTTTTACATGTAAATACAACCTGGAAATTCCATGAGATGATTGAATTCAGAGATCGCATTGCTAAGGAAAAGGGCATCGAGATGCTTGAGTACATTAATCAGGATGGCGTAAAGCAGGGGATCAATCCATTTGACCACGGCTCAGCATACACAGATATCATGAAGACACAGGCGCTCAAGCAGGCGCTCGACAAATACGGCTTTACGGCAGCGTTTGGCGGCGGCCGAAGAGACGAGGAGAAATCAAGAGCCAAGGAGCGAATCTTCTCCTTTAGAAATGAGAACCACGCATGGGATCCGAAGAACCAGCGCCCGGAGATGTGGAAGCTCTACAACTCAAGAATTAAAAGGGCCAGGAGGTGCGAGTTTTCCCACTTTCAAACTGGACTGAGACGGATATCTGGCAGTATATTAAGAGAGAGAATATCGAGATTCCTTCACTTTACTTTGCAAAGGAAAGACCTGTTGTATACAGAGACGGCAACATTATCATGGTGGATGACGACAGAATGAAGCTTCGTCCGGGTGAGAAAATCCAGATGAAGAGTGTACGTTTCAGAACTCTTGGCTGCTATCCACTGACAGGTGGTGTGGAGTCGACAGCGGATACACTTGATGAGATTATTGATGAGACACTCAGTGCTGTTTCCTCAGAGAACCACCCGTGTCATAGACAACGAGGCGGCAGGCAGCATGGAAAAAAGAAAGAGGGAGGGGTACTTCTAGAATGAGCGGATTACTGAAATTTATCACTTGCGGAAGTGTGGACGACGGAAAATCAACTCTGATTGGACATATATTATACGATTCAAAGCTGCTCTATGCAGATCAGGAAAAGGCATTGGAGCTCGACAGTAAGGTCGGAAGCCGTGGCGGCGCCATCGACTATTCACTCCTCCTCGATGGACTGATGGCAGAGAGAGAGCAGGGAATCACAATCGATGTGGCTTATCGTTACTTCACAACAGATAAGAGAAGCTTTATCGTGGCAGATACACCGGGCCATGAGGGTATACAAGAAACATGGCTGTAGGTGCATCCTTTGCAGACCTTGCGGTAATTCTAATAGATGCAAAGCAGGGCGTATTGGTTCAGACAAGAAGACACGCAAGAATCTGCGCGCTCATGGGAATCAACTACTTTGTATTTGCTGTAAACAAGATGGATCTTGTAGGCTACGATGAGAAGCGTTTCGATGAAATCACAAAGCAGATTATTGAGCTTACAAAGGAGCTTGAACTCAAAAATGTAGTAATAATTCCTGTTTCTGCAACAGAGGGTGACAATGTCACAACAAAGTCTGAGAATATCCCATGGTACAAGGGACCTGATCTTTTATCATACCTTGAGGATGTTGACATAAAGGATGAGAACGAGGAAGAGGGCTTTTACATGCCTGTACAGAGAGTCTGCCGTCGACCACACCTTCCGTGGATTCCAGGGCCAGATAGAGGCCGGAGGTAAAGGTGGGCGATGAAATCACCACACTGCCAAGCAATGAGACAGCCCATGTAAAGAGCATCCATGTGGGTGATAAGCTAAGCGATAGCGCATTTACAGGCCAGCCGGTTACAATCCAGCTTGACAGAGAGGTGGACGTATCAAGAGGCTGCGTGCTCACAATCGGTTCAGGAGCAAAGGTTGCTTCATCTATCACAGCTACAATACTCTGGATGGATGATGATGAGCTCTTTAAGGGAAAGAATTTCTTCTTCAAGCTAGGTACCAAGTCAATACCGGGCATCGTAACAGAGATAGAGCATACCATCGACGTAAACACAGGTGAGGAAAAGCCTGCCGACAAGCTTAAAAAGAACGAGATAGCAGTTGTAAAGATTGCATTCTCGGACAAGATAGTCTGCGATAAGTTCAAAAATCACAAGACACTCGGTGAGTTCATCTTAATCGACCGTGTGACGGATATGACATCTGCCTGTGGTGTGGTTGAAGAGGTACACACAGAGGAAAGCGGCCTCTATGAGGGCAGAGTAGACAGAAACGTAAGAGCTGCAATCAAGGGGCAGAAGGCAATCACCGCCGTATTCGTAGACGGAGTGGATGGTGTAAACCGCGGCTTTGTGGAGGATGTCGAGAAAGCCTTAAATATAGACGGACGCCATACTTATCTCTACGCACCAAAGGAGGGTGAGGACTTTGTAAATGTAGTCAAGCACCTAAGCCATGCCGGAATACTCGTACTTCTGCTCATCAGCCAAAAGCAGGAGAAGGAGCTTGCAGCCGACAAAGTTGAGTTCACAAAGGACTGGAACAAAAACGGCAGAGATGTGGACAAGGTTGCGGAGTTTATCAAAAAGCAGTCAGTATATGACGGCGTGATCGTAAACACAAGTGAGTATATCTAATTAAAAAGGGTACTTGATTTCTCAAGTACCCTCATGTATAATCTACTTAGAAAGTGAATCGGATATGACTCCGATTTGCCCTCAGTGTTAAAATGTTATAAGAATAGCATCCTAAACTTTGGACGGTGTGGGATGCTATTTCTTTTATTATTATGATTGTCTATGTATGACAGAGCCGCAAAACAACTAATATTTCCACGTTGAAAAGCACGCCCCAATGTGGTAAAATTGACAAAGATAATTTATAGAAAAACACACAGGAGGATTAACATACAATGGAAAGCTACAAGAGCGAATTTATAGATTTCCTACCTGCTCCTTTATCTTAACCCTTGTGAATGCCCTCAAATGCTTGATTTTACAGGCTTTGAGGGCATTTTTAATTTGAGAGGAAACTATCGTAACTTATCATAAAATGGTGTAATTTGATGAAAAAAGTGTGTAGTAAAGTGTGTAGTAATTCGTAGGAAGGATACGCTAAATATCAAGAGTGGCAGTTAAACGGTGGAAGAGTGGGAAGCGGGTCGAAGAAAGCCTGAGTATATTCCACGGTTGAAAAAGTATCAGATTATGTATGAACAGCAATTTGGGAAGCAAAACAAGAAGGAACACGATGATACTGTTTGAGGTCACAGTTTGTGACCTCAGAATGAGTACACAGATTGTAGACTTGAAGTCGCAATTTGCGACTTCAAAAATGGATGGAGGATTCGATGGCAAAAGATAATAGTGAATTGATTGACGTAAATTCAGATGTAAAGGATAGGGTTATGGAAGTGAGTCATATTCAGAGTCTTATATATGTTATTAGAGGAAAACAGGTAATGCTCGATAGTGACTTGGCAATTTTGTATTAAGTTGAAACAAAAACTTTTAATCAGGCTGTAAAAAGAAATATTGAAAGATTTCCTGAGAATTTCAGGTTTCAACTAAAAAGGAAGAGTACCACTCTTTGAGGTCACAATTTGTGACCTCAAAAGAAGGAGGTGGAAGAAGATATCTGCCATATGTTTTTACAGAACAAGGTATTGCAATGCTTTCTGCGGTGCTGAGGAGTGATATTGCAATACAAGTCAGTATCAGGATAATGGAAACATTTGTTGAAATGCGTAAATATATGGCAAACACGTCACTTTTGTATGATCGCATGAATGCAATAGAAGAAAGACAGATAACTTATCAAAATGAAACAAATGAGAAATTTGATAAAGTATTTGCATATATTTCTGACCACGAAGAATCACAGCAGAAAATCTTTTTTGATGGACAGATATATGATGCGTTTAGCTTACTGATAGATCTGGTAGCTAGTGCAACGAAAAGTCTTGTATTGGTCGATAATTATGTCGATGTGGGAACTTTAAATATTCTGTCCAAGAAGAAAGAGAATGTATCGGTAACTATTTACACAGTTAGAAAACCAGATTGTCAGAAAAGATATTGAAACTTTCACTCAACAGTATCCCAAACTTGAAGTGAACTACACAGGTGTATTTCATGACAGGTTTTTAATCATTGATGACAAAAAAGCGTATCACATTGGTGCATCATTAAAAGATGCAGGAAAGAAATGTTTTGCTATAAGCTTATTAAACGATTCTGGTGTGATATATGATATTTTACAGAGGCTGGATATAGAAACAGAAGAAAACGAATCATAAAGAGGGATAATGACTTGGGGTGGGTAACACCCAAGTCCCCCCCCCACATCGGAAAGGGAATAGAAGATTTCAATAAGTAGTAGAGATGTGAAAAAAAGCAGTCCGAAGCGGTAAGCGAAGGGCTGCTTTTGTCTGTCTGACGGAGTCTTTTTTCCGTCAGGCAGACCTGTGGGGATGATGTGCCCTGCTGACGAAGCATCGCTTACACAAAGGCTACGAAGAAATACCAAGACGGATGCAGATGATAGCGGTTCTTATGGACAGTATAGCTATAACAGATACAGTTTAGACAACATCTGCAACCAAATGGCTACAAAGCAGAGCAACAGTAGAACCACAACAGGGGCATGACACTGCAATTTACCGGTGCAGACCACAATTTCTATTAGTATGTAGCCATAATCGGTGCAATCGTAGCCAAAACACAATAACTGAAAATACCAAAAATGAAGCCATGAAACAATTGTAAGAAAAGGCAGCAATGCCAATTCAACCAATGAGTTTTGTGGCTTTTTTTACAGATAAAAAGAAGGAGGACACTATGGGGAAACGAACAAGAGACGAGGTAATCTATTCTCGTGTGGATTACCGTGTAAAACAGGAATTTGAATCACAGATGAAGGAGAGCGGATATAAGACTTCCGCTGATTTCATCGACTATCTGCTCCGGGGCAACAAGGGCAGGCAGATTGACGGGACAACATTAAAGCAGTTTATGGAGGTCATGAATGAGGTCTGCTACGAACTGAAAAAGCAGGAGTCAATATCAACCAGCTGGCAAGGAATATCAATGCCTATCCGGTTTGATATCCATGACAGCATTTGAACCGTTCCAGAGAGTATTCCGGCGGTTGGAAGACTCAGTATTAAAACTATATGAAAAGGTGGTGAGTTAGATGGCAGTATATGGAAATGTCAATGTAAAATATGCTCCATGCAAGTCTGTGGCACAGCTTCACAGTGCTGCAGATTATATTCTGGGGAAGAAGAAGGAACAGCTAAGTTCCAGTGTTATCAAGACAAAGTCGGAGTTATATAATGCTTTTGGCTGCAATCGGGATAACTTTGCAAACAGTGTCCTTATGACAAGGAAAATGCATCAGAAGAAGTATAGCCGGTTCTTCCCCGGGACATTCTGGCACAGAAGCTATCAATATCCTTTCATCCGGAGGACAATGATAAGCTGACTTATGCAGAGGCTTACAAGATGGCAGAGGACTTTGCTCGTGAGTTCTTCTGGAAAAAGGGATTTGAGGTATTGTTTGCGGTTCATGTGGATACGGAGCATGTTCACGTGCATTTTCTGGTAAATAACTGTAATCAGAAGGATGGTTCTTCCTTTCGGAGAGGTCCGAAGGAGCTGGTGGAAATGTCGGAATATTTTGGAGAACAGTGCAGGAGCCGGGCTTGACACACTCTGTCCGTGACAGCTTCTACAATCCGGATAAGACCAGGGAGGAACGCACCTTAGCGGAAAATCATATGCAGAAAAGGGGAAAACTTTCTTTCAAGGATGAAATGCGTGTGTATATCAGACTTGCCATGAATGATCCGACCACGCAGAACATTCATGATGTGGTGAATATGTTAGAAAGAACCTATCATATGAATTTAAGGCTGAAAGGTAATACCATTAGCTATGCCCTTCCTATCGTAGCAGTAATGGAGGCAAGGTAAAGGCAGTATGAGGCAGTAAGCTTGGTAAGCGATTCACGGTTGCAGGCATCGTGGAGTATATGAAACAGAAGGAAAAAGAGGATTGGTTTGATTATCCAAGGCAGGAGCAGGACATCGAGCATTCCAGTCAGTCCATGAAGGATTATCCCAGATGGAAAGAGGATGAGGAGGAAGTGAAGGAGTCTGCTTCTAAGGCTAAAAAGCAGATACCAACACAGGAGTCACAGCCGACCAGAAAACTGGATGTTTCTGTATATGAGGCATATGACGAGTTTCAGGAAAAACATGAGATACCGGAGAATGACGAGTCTTTCTTTTATGGTGCTGCATTTGATGACTTCAATAAAGAGTGGCAGGGACTTGATGCAGGCGCAGGCTCGGTAAGTACTGAGTTTGGCACAACAAATAACTCAACCGACGCAGAACCATATAATGAGGATGAGTTAGACGAATTACTTGATAACAATTCGTCAACGGTGCCGGTTCAAAATAAGCCGTTTCCATCTCCAGCAGAATACCGCAAGCTCTCTCTGGAAAAACGTGCTAAACTTCTTCCGCCACCTTCTGATGACCGAATTGAAGAACTAAAGAAGTATCAGGACAGAATGGGATATACCGAAGAATCCATGCGGAGTATGCGTTACAAGATGTCTGTATATGATGATTTTACCGAGGAATATGATTATCGTGTGAAATACAACAGAAATCATTCTTCAGAGGAGCAGCTAAAAGCACAAGCGGAACAGCAGATAATCACACCGGTTCGTAGACGTGGGCGTGGCAGATGACAAGGCTTTGATTGCCTTTCAAACTCACTTTCGGTAAGAAAACTCCATTGCACATAAAATGATTTTGAGCTATAATTTTAATGGATTTTTGTATGAAAGGCGGGTATGATATATTACCAAACATTATGCTGGTAGGAGCAGAGCAGGAGTTATCACAGACGGGAAAGGAACACCGTTTGAAAGAAGCTATTACCCCCGTAGCGGAAAAGTATGATTATATCATTATAGACACGCCGCCCTCTTTGGGCGTGTTGACCGTAAACGCATTTACGGCGGCAAGTGATATTCTGATACCGACCACAGCGGGCATATTTGCCACAACAGGAATTAACCAGCTTAACGAAACAGTAAAGAGCGTACAGCGGTACTGCAATCCGAATGTAAAGATAACGGGTATTCTGTTTACAAGGTTCAATCCGAGAGCAAACATCAGCAAGCAGATAAAGGAACTTACGGAGCAGTTGAGCGAGTACATTTCTGCACCGATATATAAGACCTATATTCGGTCAGCGGTAGCGGTAGAGGAAGCACAGGCAAACAGAACAGATATATTTGAGTATGCGGAGAAGTCCACCGTATCAGAGGACTATAAAGCCTTTATAGAGGAATTTTTGAAAGGAGAGGTAGAGAGTAATGGCAGGAAAGGCAAAATTTGACCAAGAAGCGGCGTTTAAGTCGATTATAGGTGCAGGAGCAAGCGAGGGTTCAGAGAAGCCAGTGGCAAAAGGCAGACCAAAAGCGGAGTGGGAAACAAAGAAGCCCATAAAAAAGCGTGTGAGCATTGGAACGAGGGTGGCTTAGCAAAGGTTTGGATAGATAAGGACGGGTATCTTTGTATCGAATATGAAAGCGGCGAATGGTGGCACTACAACGATAAAGGAGAGTGGTGGTAGATGAAAGTAGGAAAGTATCAGATAGGACGTTTCCATGCGATTATTCGCAAGGAATACGCAGACGGAAGTGTTGACTATTGGCAGGGATATAAGACATTATTAAATGAAGAATGAGGTGAAGAGAATGAATAAGAAACAAAAGAAAATATTTTTTTGTGTTTGTATGATTTTTTTTCTGTTTTTAATTGTTACTATATATTTATTGAAGCAGAAATCACCATATGAATATTTGAAAGAACAAAAAGGAATGACAGCACAAACTACTGCAAATGAATGTTTGGAAGAAATTCGATTCGACAATAAATATATAGTGTTTTTCATAAATGAGAATGGAAATCTATCATGTGCAGTTATGAAGAAGAAGATATTTTCTTATGAAATATTAAGAATTAGTGGAGAACTATCACAGAGCAAGAATAGTAAAATTATTTATTTAGTTCATACGAAGATAATGGATATAAATGGATTGATTGGGGTGTGATAAATGATAGTGATATTGAATCAGTATTATCTAATGATAACAAGATGAATATTATTGATAATTTGCAGTATTCATTTAGAATATGTTGGATTATTGGAAACGGAGAAGAGAATACGCCACCAGAGCATGAAGAAATAAAAATAGGTAGTTCAATTTGAACTACCTATTTTTATGGTTAGTTTAATAATATATTCCGGTAATATTGCAAACTAAAGACCATTGATTTTTTACATTACTTAATGTAAATCCAGCCGAAACGCTATCACTTCCTACATTCATAGAAACACTACCTGTTGTTTTTTTAGGTATGAATATATTTTAAGACAGCTTCTGCCGTGTTACCATTTCCAGTCATAGTATTCTTTTGATATTAATAGTTGCATTTATATTTTTATTATAATTTGCAAAATGGTCTTCAAAAGACTTTCTTCATATAAAATAAGTTATTTATTTAAAGAAAGAGGAAAGGGAGTGAAGCTGAACGAGAGATTACTTTTTAATCATTTTTTTAATAGTGGTGCTGGTTCTGCTTCTTCCGTTTATCCTTTGGTGGAAGCACAGGCACAAAGAAACAGATAGAAAGGGGAACAGTAAAATGTAATAGGGTGAATGATTATAGCAAAAAGACCAGTATCAATATATGATTTTAAGGCTTTCGGGGCTGCCATTAAAGCCGCGAGAAACGAATACGGAGAAAGTCGCAAAAAAGTAAGCGACGAGTTATATATCTCCCCGCGCTATCTTGCGAATATCGATAACAAAGGACAGCAGCCGAGCCTACAAGTTTCTATGACCTCGTTACCCGTTATGCTGATATTTGGGTGTGTTCTGACTATATGTATCATTGTTATGGCAATACCTAATGCGTGCTGATTAGTATTTTTTATATTGCTCCGCAAGCTCTTTCTTTCCCCATCTCATATACAAACGATACAAATAACGAGCAGTACTTTTGGAATAATCATTATCAGGGTTCTCGTTCATAACAGCATGAAAGACGGCATCTGCGTTAAGCAGGTGCTGTTCTGCTATCACAGGATGAGAACGGGTATAAGCAATGACACCACGATAGAACTCGCACATACCATAATCAAGGTTATTTCTACCCATAACTTCATCAATGGTGGATTCACAGAAATCAATAATTTCCAGAGCAGAATCATATTCCTTATTCTGCACCAGCATGTTAGCAAGTGAGAGTGTCTGCTGCAGGGTATCATTATTCTCTATCAATCCAAGACTGGCATATTCCCTGCGTACTGTGAAAGCTGTCTTGAGTTCTGATACGGCTTCTTCCAGTTTCTTCCGGAACAGATAAGCTGTAGAGAGGTTGTTGTGCAGGTTTGAAAGCAGATTGGCGGAACGGGCATCCGCAGTATTGGTCTTATGGTAATTTTCCATGAGGGCAATCGCCTTTTATATTTCTTGATGGCATTATCATATTCCTTGCGTGGAAACAGGAGCTGTGCCTTGTAATCCAGCAATAATGCTTTGTCACAGGCAGAAATCTGGTTGATTTCTTCTGGAATATCCGGTGTGCCTGATTTATCTGAATTACACGATTTACTCGTTTCATTCGACTTGCCCGAATCACTCATAAGATTCATCACATATTCTATACGTTCTACCAGCTCCGACGGATAATCGGTATCCAGATATTTGTCAAAGTAAGGGTACATATCCTGTAAGAACAGCAGATAATATGCCTTGTTGTCTATGATGATATGTCTATTGATACTTTTCAGACATTCCATGACAGTCACTGGTCTTTTTACATCCAGCCCATGAGCAAGGCATATGATATGCAGGTGGTTTAGCATAACATGGCAGTCTGATACAGTAGGAATAGTCTCTGCGATTGCCACTTCCTGAATGAGTGGGTGCAGTGCAATCGTCTTGTTTTCGGTATCTTCACTGATAATACCATAGCGTATCAGCTCATTTACATTTTTGAGAGAATCCAGCTCCAGCCACATTTTGAATGCACTTTTATAAACTCCTGATACCGGCAGGAGTGAGAGGTTACGGAGGATATCAATACTGTCCTCATTTAATCTATTAAGCTTCATCAACATGCGAAGGTGTCCTATCATACTGGCATAGGAGAATTCCTCATCCTTGAATACCTCGATTTCTTCCGTGTTCTGCCCGATACCGCAGGAACGCAGCTTCTGTAACAATTCTTCAGGTTCCATGCCGCTGACTTCTAAGGTAAGAGCAGCCATGCAGACAGTCAGGGTATGACAGTTCACTTCTTCTATAATGGCAGACACACTGTCCGGATCACGTTTTGCAGAAGGACAATGCTTGTAGAACAGTTCCTTCAGTTCTTTGTCCTTATCCAATTCCTTTATTTCTATAGAATCATAATTCTTAAGTTTGCATCTGCTGGTAATCAGTAGCTGCATATCATTCTTCATCAGTTCCTTTAAGAAGGGTTCGTCCTTTGGAAGCACATTGAAGTTGTCCAGAATCAGCAGTGTATCTGTGTGGAGCCTCTGCATTACCTTATAGTGATTCTGAAAACGGACTTCCTCATTCATTTCTACGGAATCATCTGCAAATGTAAGGTTTGCGATGTCTTTTCTCAAATTACCGGTGTAATACAGATAAATGATATTGGTGTACTTTTTACGGTTCTTCTGTGCATAGGCTTTGGCAACTTCGCTTTTTCCAATGCCTGCCATATTGGTAATGAATAAGACGGATTGATTGGAAAGATGGGATGCGATTGCTTTTATCTCATCCTTTCGTCCAATGAATGCCTGATTGCAGGAGGGAAGCTTATTGCAAAGAATCACTTCCGAAAGGTCGGGAGAATAGAGCACACCTGTGCTATGGTCATTCAAAATCGCATATCTTACCACAGAGCAGAAAAAGGCTACATTATCCGGCTCTGAATCAGTGCATCAGCCATTTCCTGCCCGATGGTTTTATACTGTCTGTAATCAATTCCTCCATCTGGATTCGAGCCTGTGCTTTGTTCAACAGGTTCGGAATAATCTTATCTCTAAAATCATCCTTCATCGTATCCCATTCATCCTCATCTTCATAAGTCTTTAGGATATCTATAGGAATCGGGCGGGTGCCATTGCACCAGCGGCTGTACATCGTCGTGTCATCTGCGATTAATTCCGAAGCTGTCAGAGTATCATCCAGATATGCAGAGAACAGACTGCGTACAAGCTGGTGCTGCGGGTAGGTTTTCTTTTTATTTTCCAGTAATACACCAATCACATTGGCGAAGGTCAGTCTGTTTCTCATCTGTGTGCTCCTTTCAGAGAGGATTTATCAATCCCGCTATCTATCTTATCTGTCTTTCTATATTTTCATTCTTTGAAAAGTTTCTATGTCAAGTCGCGGTCAAGTGACCGTCAATTATTTTATTCTCTATATTTTACTACAATTAACTTACAAAACGTAGCCGGGCGGCATCAGAAATGAAGCAAATCGGCTACAACAATCATAACACAAAACAAACTTATGTTCTACAAGAATATCGAAATGTTTTAACTGTACATTGAAAACTTCATGAGTTGTATTCACAGTCAACGGACTTTGCGATGATACTTAAAGCAATTTAAGCGGAGCAAAGAACAGACACTTCCGTCAAGGGTGGGAGATGATCTCGCGCAGGAGAGGCCCACAGGCAGGTTTCAGTAGTGAGAAATCGGTGCTAAAGAATCCAGACAGTGGATACGTAGAAAACCAAACTAAGAGTACTGGAACAATCTTACTTTAGGAACCGCTTATTGCGGGTAGGAAAGAAGGTGGTTAATGAGAATATTACGAGAGGAGGCAGGACTACCATGAAAACAGAACTTGATACAAGAGCGTTATTAAATGTAAAGGAAATGTGTGAGTACCTTGGTATTGACAGACGAAAGCAAGAGAATTGCTTTCCAATCCGGCCAATGGTTTCACGGTAAGAATCGGTAACAGACTATATGCTCATAAGGGCAGATTAGACCACTGGTTACTGAATCAGATTCTTTCATAAATAAGAACACGGAGGAGTTTCAAAATGAGAATTCAATTTTTGAAACGGATTGATAATTGTAAGGTTTTATGGTAGAATAGGGACGATATTTGGAATCCTTCCTATTCTACACTTAGGAAGGAGGCATAAATGGGTAAATCCCTTAATGGTAAAGAATTAGGTAAAGGCTTATCACAGAGAAAGGATGGTCTTTATCAGGGAAGATTCGTGAATCGTTTTGGCAAGAAGCAGACGGTTTACGCAAAGACGCTGAATGAGGTAAGACAGAAGCTTAGAAACGAACAGTATGAGGATGAAAAGGCACTCAATGTTGTTGCGAAGGACACATTCTACTACAATTTATATGTAGTGGCAATCGACACAGGAATGCGTATTGGTGAGTTGATGGGGCTTCAGTGGTCTGATGTAGACTTTGAAAAGAAGGTTGTACACGTCAGACGTTCCTTATGCTATTTCCGCAAGGATGGCAAATATGTCTTTGAATGGCATGATACCAAGACGCATAACAGCAAGCGAACCATTCCTTAACAACAAGAGCTATGGAAGCTCTGAAAAACAAAGAGTTCGCGGGCAGGAGATTCTGCTTAAGAACGCACAAACAGCACAGGACGAATACAAGAATCTGGTTTTCGTAACCAGAAACAATCGACCTACACAGCAGTTCATCGTACAGGAATGTATGGATGTAACAACGAGACGAATTCAGAAGGAACACCCGGAATTTGAGAGGTTCTTCCTCATTGTTTCCGTCACACCTTTGCAACAAGGGCAATCGAGAACGGAATGCAGCCTAAGAGCGTGCAGAAGCTTCTCGGACATGGCTCATTACAGCTGACAATGGATTTGTATTGTCACGTAACAGATGATACCTTGTTTGACGAGATGAGGAAGATGGAAGCGGTGTAAAGTGTAAAAGTGTGTAGTAAAGCAATTTGAGACAATAATAAAGGCGTGAAAGCCTTATAAACAGGAGGTTTTAAGATAAAATGGAACAGTATAAGCAGGAATTTATAGACTTTATGGTGGAGAGTGACGTGCTGAAATTTGGTGATTTCACATTAAAGAGCGGTCGTAAATCACCATTTTTCATGAATGCGGGAGCATATGTGACAGGCTCACAGCTTAAGAGACTCGGAGAGTACTACGCAAAGGCTATCCATGCAAACTACGGAGATGACTTTGATGTGTTATTCGGACCTGCATACAAGGGAATCCCGCTTGCAGTGGTAACAGCTATCGCATACCATGAGCTCTATGGCAAAGAGGTGCGTTACTGCTCAGACAGAAAAGAGGAAAAAGATCACGGTGCAGACAAGGGAAGCTTCCTTGGAAGCAAGCTTAAGGATGGCGACAGAGTAGTTATGATAGAAGATGTCACCACATCCGAAAAATACATGGAAGAGACTGTACCGAAGGTAAGAGGAGCTGCAGATGTCACAATCGTAGGTCTTATGGTGAGCCTTAACAGAATGGAAGTCGGACAGGGTGGCAAGGTAAGCGCGCTTGACGAAATCCATGAGAAGTACGGCTTTGAGGGCAATGCAATCGTCACAATGGAAGAGGTTACAGAGTATCTCTACAACAGAGAGCATGATGGCAGAGTAGTCATTGATGACACAATCAAAGCAGCTATAGATGAGTACTATAAGCAGTACGGCTGCAAATAGGAGAATATAAATTGCTTGGCAGAAGAAAACGTAACAGGTATAAGTTTACGGAAAAGAAGCAATCTAAGAGGGGATAGCTGCACTTGTTGTGGCTATCCTCATAGAGATTGTATATATAGTTTTTGAATGCGGCATTCAGAGGAGATGGCAATCTGTCTATGTACTATGGCAGTGCCGGTATACTGATGCTTGGCATATCTCTGGCAGATTTCGGGTTTGCCATCAGAAGCCTCTTTGATGAGGAATCATTCATGACATTTCCACGACTGGCAGTGTTTTTTTCACTCATAGCGGTAATCAGCTGGGGAGGAACATATGCTGCAGGTTTTATTATATGAAAGAAAGATTATAGGGACATATGAGTTATAAAGAGATTTATGAGCTCTCCAATGAGCTTTACGCAGAGCGATTAGAGCTTGTGGAGGAGCGTATAGAGCAGATCATCAGAGAATCTGCGATAGAGCCGGCTTTGCAGATTATTTCAGAAGTGCGGCAAAGTGCATCAACACTATTAAAAACCATAGCGCAGATAAAGAATTTAACGATTTATTCTATTCACAGTTTGATAAAGAAAATTACGAGAAAAGCTATGCCAACCCGGCATATGCCGTAAAGGTGCTCGGAGATGAGTATGGTCAGCTTTTATCGGCTGTATATGCAAAAATTGCCGGAAGCATCACGCATATCTAGGGGATATAAAGTATCTCTGCATTTATGCAGAGCTTATTGTAGAGCTTTACAATTATTTTGAGAATGCCAATGAGCTGAGTCCTGATGAGATAAGGGGCTGTATATATTCGTTCATGCATGATTATGAGGAGATATTTGCAGAGGATGACAATAGAGCACTCCTTGACCCGGCTTATGATTACTATACAGAGCTTGTAAATGAGGCAGATTTGTCAAATGATGATTATCTGTATTCCTACGGACTGTATGTCGGAGAGAATGAGCGCGCCGGCAGAGCGCATCTGGCTTCATTTTCAGATGAGGAGATACAGGCCATGGCAGATACCTATACAGAAGGATACCGCATTGGCTTTATTACCTGCAACAAGGATATCTCAAAGAAGTCGGTGGTTCAGGTGCTTTATCCGCTTGGCTTTGAGCGTATGATAAGAGCAGCGTTAAAGAATTTTGAGAAAATGGGTATGAAGCCTGCCATGAGACCATTTTCCACATCGGTCAATAAGCAGTTTGACTATGACCACAAGGAGGATATGGCACTGTGGCTTGACAAGGCATATGTGGAGTATCGTCTTGAGTGCATGCACAATGCACTTGAGCGAATGAAGGATGTAGCATGTAAATGTGGAGGTCCTGCTGTTATAGAGATATTTGGAGAGGAGCCGTTTGCTCCGGTTTCAAAGAAGGAGGCTGCGCACTTTAATGATGAGCAGCAGAAGCTTGTAGTCCATATGACAAGCGTGCGCTCACAGTATATGAACAGCTATATTCACAGCGAGGACAGAAGCTTTACGATTATTGCCTATCCGTGTGCTGCAATCGGACCTGATTATAAGGAAATTTTTACGGAGACTGTAAAGATTAATACTCTTGATTATGCACTCTACAGAGATATGCAGCAGAAAATCATAGATGTGCTCGATACAGCAGACAGGGTGCATATCGTCGGAACAAACGGCAACAGGACAGATTTGTATGTTAAGATTCATGAGCTTAAGGAGCCTTCAAAGGAGACGGCTTTTGAAAACTGTGTGGCTGATGTAAATATCCCTGTCGGAGAGGTGTTTACTTCACCGGTGCTAGAGGGTACAAACGGCAAGCTGCATGTCAGTCGGTATATCTCAATGAGCTTAATTTCCTTAATCTGGAAATCGACTTTAAGGATGGCATGATTGATAAATATACATGTACCAATTTTGAGGATGAGGAAGAAAACAAAAAGTATATATCAGACAATGTGCTTTTCCATCACGACACACTGCCTATGGGTGAGTTTGCCATAGGCACCAATACGACAGCCTACCGTATGGCGAGAGTATACGATATCGCAGCAAAGATGCCTATTCTCATAGCAGAGAAGACAGGACCGCACTTTGCGGTGGGTGATACCTGCTACACATACGATGAGGACAATATGACATACAACCCTGACGGAAAAGCCATAATTGCCAGGGACAATTCAGTTTCCATCCGCAGAAAAGAGGATATATCAAAGGCATATTTCAACTGCCACACGGATATCACAATACCATATGATGAGCTTGGAGCCATCACAGTTATTCGACACGATGGCTCAACATGTGATATAATAAGAGATGGCAGATTTGTGCTTGAGGGCGTAGAAGAGTTGAACAAACCGCTCGATACGCTTGATGCAGAAAGTAAATAATTATTAGACATATAAGGAGGATAAAATGGCAAAGGTTGGAATAGTTATGGGCAGCGACTCAGATTTAAAGGTGATGAGTAAGGCAGCAGATATGCTTGAAGAGCTCGGCATAGAGTATGAGCTCACCATCATCTCAGCACACCGTGAGCCGGATGAGCTTATTGAGTGGACAAGAGGCGCTGAGGAGAGAGATGTAAAGGTAATAATAGCAGGAGCGGGAATGGCAGCAGCACTTCCGGGAATGTGTGCAGCGCTTTTTGCACTTCCTGTTATCGGAGTACCGCTTTCAGGAAAGAATCTGGATGGAATGGATGCAGTGTTCTCAATCATGCAGATGCCACCTGGGTGCCTGTTGCCACAGTTGCAATTGACGGTGCGAAAAATGCAGCAATCCTTGCAGCAAAGATACTCGCAGCAGGTGATGATGCAATCCTTGAGAAGATCAAAAAGTATACAGCAGATATGAAGGCTCAGGTTGTAGCAAAGGATGCGAAACTGAAACAGGTTGGATATAAGCAGTATCTTGCTGAGAAATAGATTGTATTGTCATCTATAGGAGGGTTTTATGGGTATATTGCAAAAGGCAGACAGATGTATGGATGAGGCAGCAGCCTTATTTGGCGAGAATAAGCTTTTGGCAGAGAATAAGGCACAGGAGACAGCCGGTCTTTATAAGAGCTGTGGCGCATATGAGCAGATGGCAAAGACTGTCAATTTTATGGGAGTCATATATGCATCTATTGGAGACTTAAGCATGTCAATTGACTGCTACCTAGAGGCTATGGATGTAGCTGTGGAGCAGGGCTCAACAGAGATAATCATGCTTGTAAACAATAATATAGGCTCACTCTATATGGAGCTTGGATTGTATGAAAAGGCTATCAGATATTTCAACGAAGCACTGGAGCTGTGCAAGCCACCGCTGCATGGAGAGAGGGATAGCTATTATCAGGAGCTTCTTATGCTTCATCTGAATCTGTGCATATCATACACGGGAATTAATGAGTTTGAAAAGGCAGAAAAGCATCTTTCTGACGCGATACTCTTTAATGAGATAGCTGGCAGTGATAAAAACAGATTTCTGATAGATATGTCACAGGCACATATGCTATGGAAGATGGGAAATGAGGATGAGGTCAGAGATCATGTGGAAGAGCTGGTTGAGGGTGCGATAAACAATATCAATTCTGCCAATTATGTACTTGAGATACTAAGCCTTTGCAATCTATTTATGAATATGGGAGAGTTCGATGCATGGAAAAAGGTTATTGTGGAGTATGAACGCTTTGCTATTGAAACAGAAAATCTGTTTTCCAGAAGACCTGTGTCAAGATGTGGATGAAATATGAGAGCGCCATGGGTGATACAGAGGCGTACAACAAGCTGTGCGTATATTACGCAAATCTCCACTCTATGCAGGTGAAGGAGCAGATAAAGCGTCTTGGTGATACAATCGACCTTAAGCTTCAGCTTCAGGAGACTGAGTATGAGCGCCGTAAGGCAGTCAGACTCAACTACACAGATATGCTTACAGGCATGGGCAATAAGTTCAAGATGCGAAACGATTTTGAAAAGCTTGTGAGCAAAAATCAGGATTCAGATGGTGCAGGAATCACGTTTGGAGTAGTGGATATAGATTTCTTCAAGTCATTTAACAGAAACAGTGGCAGAGTCACCGGTGATGCAGTGCTAAAAGAATTGTCATCCATAATAAATGAGAGCATCAAAGATAAGGGAATGGGGTATCATTTCTATGGCGATGAATTCTACATAATCCTGCAGGAAACGGATGAGGATATCATTAAAAATATAGCCGAGCATATAAGACTTGAGCTTGCCAAAAAACAGATACTTCATGAGAGCTCTAAGGTGGATGAGTATCTGACTGTATCACAGGCATATGTTACCGCCCCAGATGTAAAGGTGCGGATGAGTTTTCAAAGCTGTTCAAGACGGTGGATGAAGTGCTCAATGATGTGAAGGAAAAGGGTAGAAATGCATATAAGATAGTCTGATGCTTTAAGTGTATAAGACAACTATAAAATGACACGCAGCGTAAAACGTTGCGTGTCATTTTGATGGATCTATATATACAGTTATAGTTATATTTGTACTTGTACTTATATTTATATTTATATTTATATTTATAGTTATATTTGTACTTATACTTTTATATGGCTATATTGTCTCATTTATATTCCGGATATAACAATATCAGTGCCTGCCTTCTCATATATATCTGCTGTCTCGGAGATACCGTAGTCGGTGATTACCATATTGATGTCATCAAGCGATGCATAGCTGGATATGGATGTGGTAGCAAACTTGGTGTGGTCTACAAGAGCCACAGTTTTAGCGGAGGCCTTGATACACATGTGCTTTAAATCAGCCTCGTATATACTGAAATCAGTCAGTCCGTCTTCTACAGAGAAGCCTCTTGCTGACACGAACGCGATATCTGTGTGTATTTTTGAGTAAATCAGCGCCAAGCAGTCCTTCTATGGAAGCGGATGCACTGGTTACGATACCGCCTGTCAGGATGACTGTGACACCCGGATATCCTTTAGTTCTAAAGCCAGATTGATGCCATTGGTGATGACGGTCAGCTCTGTAAAGCCTGAAAGCTTCATGCCGAGAGTGTAGGCTGTGGAGCTGGCATCAAGGAATATACACATATGGTCACTTACGAGCTTTATCGCCTCGTTTGCAATCTCCTCTTTAGCTTCCTTGTTTTCCAGGGCGCGGTCATGGAACAGGTAGGCCCTCGAGGTTAAATCAGTCATGTCATGGGTTTTATCCTTGTAGATAGCACCGCCGTGAGTCTTTGTCAGAAGCTTTTCCTTATCCATCTGGTTTAAATCTGTTCTTATTGTCGTGGTCGATACACCAAGCAGCTCGCTGAGCTCATTGGTGGTGGCCTTACGGTTTTCTTTTAAATAATCGAGAATCTTTTGTTGTCTTTCTAATTGCAGCATAGATTTTCCTCTTTCTTTTGATTTCTGTTGTATTTTTGCGTACATATTTTTATCACAAAGCATTGCATAAATATATAATAACTCAAATAAGTAAATAAAGCCAGTGTTTTCAATTATTTATGTTTGCTTTTATTTGGCAATATTTAATTACACTTATTTTTACTTTTATTTGTTTTTACTATTGCATTTTTTCTTTTAAAGTGTTATATTTATATCAACAAATAAAAGCAAACACAAATTATATAAGGCGGAGGTATTATTAAATGAAGTTTTTCGTAGATACAGCAAATGTAGAGGATATTAAGAAAGCAAATGACATGGGAGTGATCTGCGGAGTTACAACAAACCCTTCACTGATCGCAAAAGAGGGCAGAGACTTCAATGAGGTAATTAAAGAAATCACATCTATCGTTGACGGACCAATCAGCGGAGAAGTCAAAGCGACAACAGTAGACGCAGAAGGCATGATCAAAAGAAGGACGTGAAATCGCAAAGATCCATCCGAACATGGTAGTTAAGATTCCTATGACAGTTGAGGGACTTAAGGCTGTCAAGGTGCTTTCATCTGAGGGAATCAAGACAAACGTTACTCTTATTTTTTCAGCAAATCAGGCAATTCTTGCTGCAAATGCAGGTGCTACATATGTTTCACCTTTCCTTGGCAGACTTGATGATATCAGCCAGCCGGGCATTGAGCTGATCAGACAGATTTCAGAGATTTTTGATATCTATGGATATGATACAGAGATTATTGCAGCTTCAATCAGAAACCCGATTCATGTAACAGAATGTGCACTGGCAGGGGCAGATATTGCAACAGTGCCTTACAAGGTAATCGAACAGATGACAAAGCATCCACTTACAGATCAGGGAATCGAGAAGTTCCAGGCTGATTACAGAGCTGTATTTGGGGATTAGATATTATAAACCAAAGACAGGTATAAATATTTTATTTCATGTCATAGATTTAACAGGAGAACAAAATGAACAAATTAGAGCTTCAGATTACAGCAAATGAAGTCAGGAAGGGTATCGTCACGGCTGTGCATTCTGCAAAGGCGGGACATCCGGGCGGCTCACTTTCTGCAGCAGATATATTTACATATCTGTATTTTGAGGAGATGAACATTGATCCAAAGAATCCTAAAAAGCCGGATAGAGACCGTTTTGTGCTTTCAAAGGGACACACGGCTCGGGACTTTACTCTACACTTGCGCAGAGAGGATATTTCCCGGTTGAAGATTTAAAGACACTCAGACATCTGGGATCATATCTGCAGGACATCGACATGAAGCATATCCCGGTGTGGATATGTCAAGCGGTTCGCTCGGACAGGGCATTTCTGCGGCAGTGGGCATGGCACTTTCTGCAAAGCTTACAAATGATGATTACAGAGTATATACACTTCTCGGCGATGGCGAGATTCGGAGGACAGGTATGGGAGGCTGCTATGTTTGCGGGCTTCAGAAGGCTTGATAACCTTGTTGTTATAGTTGATAACAACGGACTTCAGATTGATGGACCGGTGGATCGTGTGCTCACCATATCCTATTGGTGAGAAATTCAAGGCATTCAATTTCCATGTGATTGATCTGAAGGATGGAAATGACATGGAGCAGATTGCTGACGCATTTAAAGAGGCAAGAAATACAAAGGGTATGCCGACGGCAATTATAGCACATACCGTAAAGGGCAAGGGTGTTTCATTTATGGAAAATCGTCGGCTGGCATGGCAAGGCTCCAAATGATGAGGTATGCAGTTGCCATGGAGGATCTGAGAAAGGCAGGTGAAGCATTATGTCAGAAGTAAAGAAGATCGCCACACGTGTCAGCTACGGAAATGCACTTGTAGAGCTTGCAAAGGAGCACGATGACGTATATGTTCTTGATGCTGACCTTGCGGCTGCCACACAGACAGCCATCTTCAAAAAGGAATTTCCAGATCGTCACATAGACTGTGGAATCGCAGAGTGCAACATGATGGGCATTGCTGCAGGACTTGCGGCTACGGGAAAGGTGCCATTTGCAAGTTCTTTCGCAATGTTTGCAGCAGGACGAGCATTTGAGCAGGTAAGAAACTCTGTTGGATATCCTCATCTCAATGTGAAAATCGGTGCGACACACGCAGGTATTTCGGTAGGAGAGGATGGAGCCACCCACCAGTGCAACGAGGATATTGCACTCATGAGAGCAATTCCAGGCATGGTTGTAATAAACCCAAGCGATGATATAGAGGCAAGAGCCGCAGTAAAGGCAGCCTATGAGCATGAGGGCCCTGTATACATGAGGTTTGGCCGTCTTGCAACACCGATAATAAATGACAATGCAGAGTATAAATTTGAAATCGGAAAGGGTGTTACACTCCGTGAGGGCACGGATGTAGCTATCATAGCTACCGGTCTGTGCGTGGCAGAGTCACTTGCAGCGGCAGAAAAGCTTGCGGCAGATGGCGTAAATGCAAAGGTCATAAATATACACACTATCAAGCCTCTTGATGAGGAGCTTGTTGTAGCTGCAGCAAAGGAATGCGGCAGGGTGGTTACCGTGGAGGAGCACTCTGTAATAGGAGGACTTGGAGCCGCGGTATGTGAGACACTTTCGCGTAAGGCTCCAACACCGGTAAAGACAATAGGCGTACAGGACTGCTTTGGTGAGTCAGGTCCGGCTGTAGCTTTGCTTAAAAAATATGGACTTGATGCAGAGGGCATTTATGCATCAGTGAAGGATTTTTTATAAGTATTTAAAATAGTTTGGTTTTATCATTTTTTACATTTTCCCCAATATAACAATAAACTAATAAAAGAAAGGACAGCCGGGATACGGTTGTCCTTTCTTCTACTTTGTATACATATAAAAACTTTAATGTTTTAATTAATGTAAAATAATTTGATAAAATTTAAAATGCATATTGTGTTATAGGTTTTTATCTGATATATTAAATCTATAAATGCTGGACGACCTGTGTTTTCGTATAACTGATAAGGCAAAAAGAAAGGGGATATCACATGGAACTGATATGTAAGAAGTGTCTGCTTAGAGAAATGGCAGAGGCCGACGCAGCAAAGATAAAAAAATATGTTGATGCGATAAAGGGCGAGGACAGAGTGCCGGAAAAAGAGTATGAGGCAAGGCTTGCAGTGTGCAAGGCGTGTGACAGGCTAAATGCCGGAACCTGTAATGCATGCGGCTGTTATGTGGAGCTTCGGGCGCTTACAGGCGTTTCGCACTGCCCTCATAAAAGTGGTAGTACAAATAAAATAATAACAAAATGACTGCGGTTTTGATTTCCGCAGTCATTTTATTATTATTTAGTGTTTTTTTCAGTGTCAAGAGGTTCATAATTGATGGATACAACAATGTCCTGATCATAGTTACCGAAGCTTTTCCGAATATTGTGAGTCCGCCGACATGGGCAGAATCCTCCTCAACTGCGATACGGAAGCGGATGGTGCGTGGGTAGTCAAGATTTAGCTCAGAGGTTGTGATATCTGATATCTTAAGACCGTCTATGAAGGTGCCTTTATGATTTATGACTAAAAGCTTAAGTAGACCGTATTGATTCCAGTTCTGAGGCCACCATTCAGGGGTAAACATTCCGCGTACATCTCCATAGTCACCGGGAGAGGTCCAGGTGCCGACCAGAGTGTCATTAATGTAAAAGCTTATATCACTTGGCCAGTTGTTGTCGATGCCCGGAGCCTCAGAACTTATCTCGGCTGAGAGTGAAAGCTGGGTGATTTTCTGATTACGTGGAATGAGGTTTGGAATTACATATTCCACATAGCCCTTTGTGAACCACATAATGTCTGCATTGAAATGGTCGATGGTCAAAGTAACGCACGTCATCGAGCTCTCCTATCACAAATGAGGATGTAGCCAGGCCACAGGTTGGACAGATATTGTGAGATGAAAACTGCCCTACCTTTATGGATGTGTTGTATACGTTACTTAAGTCTATTGGTTTTTCAATTTCTACTAATATACGATCCGAATCAGTGAACACAGCTTCTGGTTGCCGTGACCGGATGAATCGTTTGAGGCGGAGATAAGTCCACACTCCTCAAGCTTTTATATGTCGGTTAAAGCTCCATTGCTGATGTTTAGCTCGTTTGCAATCTGATTCATGCTCATCTGGTTATTCTCGAGCAGAATTTTTAAAATCTGGATACGAATATCAGAGCCGAGAGCTTTAAACAGTTCGAGACCATCGTCTAATGATGTGATATGTATCATATATAGATTCTCCTAAAATATTTTATAAAATTAACAACGAGTTCTTGTGTGTTAATCATGTTTTAATTATAGGAATAAGCTCCTATGTTGTCAATATATTATCGTATAGTTTTAAGCTATATTGAAATATGTTTTAAAATAATTTAAATATATTGTGCAATATGTATAACTTACATGCGTTTCAAAACGAAAATAAAATAAAATTTTAGATATTATTAAATAATGTGTAAAATAGTTTAAAATAATCTAAAATAAATATTGACATTGCAGCTACTCTCATGTATATTATGTGCATAAGCAAAATACATTAACAATCAGTGCACTTATGTGTGCAACAATGGCAGAGCAGGATAAATGTATAAGAGATAAAGGAGAAACTATGGCAAAAATTATTGTAAATAATGAGAATAAAAAGAGTACAATTGCTCCGGAGATTTATGGACATTTTTCTGAGCATCTAGGAAGATGTATCTACGAGGGATTATTTGTAGGGGAGAATTCAGATATACCAAACGTAAACGGCATGCGTACGGATGTTGTAGATGCATTAAAGGAAATGAAGATACCTGTGCTCCGCTGGCCGGGCGGCTGCTTTGCAGATGAGTATCACTGGATGGATGGTATCGGTCCTAAGGAGAAGAGAAAAAAGATGATCAACACACACTGGGGTGGTGTAGTTGAGGACAACAGCTTCGGAACACATGAGTTTTTTGAGCTTTGCAGACAGTTAGGCTGCAAGACATATGTGAACGGAAATTTAGGAAGCGGAACAGTGCGCGAGATGAGTGAGTGGGTAGAGTACATCACATTTAACGGAGTATCACCTATGGCTGATTTGCGTAAGGAAAACGGACACGAAGAACCATGGACTATTGACTACTTCGGTGTGGGAAATGAGAACTGGGGATGTGGCGGAAACATGCGTCCTGAGCATTATGCGGATGAATACCGCAGATACCAGACTTATGTCAGAAATTATGCAGGCAATCAGCCAATCAATAAAATCTGCTGTGGTCCAAATGTGGATGACTATGAGTGGACAAAGAAGGTGATGGCTACATGCTTCGATCATTGTGAGCCTAGATTCCATGGTCAGATGGATGGATTATCTCTTCATTATTACACACTTCCTGAGACTGAGGATGACTGGAATATCAAGGGAAGTGCGACAGATTTTACAGAGGATATTTTTATCAGACTCTTAAGAGGATATTTCATGGAGGAGCTCATCAATCGTCATGGAGCTATAATGGATGAGTATGATCCTGATAAGAATATAGGTCTTATTGTTGATGAGTGGGGCATCTGGTCAGATGTGGAGCCTGGTACCAATCCAGGATTCTTATATCAGCAGAACACAATGCGTGATGCACTTGTTGCAGGTATGACATTAAACATTTTCAACAAGCATTCCGACCGTGTGAAGATGGCATGTATTGCACAGCTTATAAATGTGCTTCAGTCTGTAATGCTCACAGACGGCGATAAGATGATAAAGACACCTACATATTATGTATTCCATATGATGAGACATCATCAGGGCGCAACTCTTTTGGACAGCTCTCTTGTAGGAGGAACTACTGTTGGTTCTGGAAAGAATGAGCTTCCGAAGGTTCTTGAGTCTGTATCAGAGGATAAGGATGGCGTGATCACAGTTACACTTACAAACAATTCTCTTGAGTCATCAGAGGATGTTGATATTATACTCACAAATGAGGGTGACAAATACAGTGTAAGCGAGGCCAGATATATCGAAGGTGCCATGGATGCACACAATACCTTTGAAGCACCTGAGGTAGTGGATGAGAAGGATTTCACTGCATATGAAAATACACAGACCGGTGTGAAGGTTACTCTTCCGGCATGCAGTGTTGTTACACTTAGATTATCGAAATAATATTAAAACAGAAAAATATAGCTATGCTTAATAATTAAAATCCCGGTTGTCTGTCACACTAAGGTGTGTACGGACAACCCGGGATTTTGTCGGTTGTGAATGATACAAAAATGCAGCGGCTTTTTGTGTAGCTTACTATATGTTTTAATGCATAAGGCTCTCTTATAACGCTTCTGAAGTATCTTCACATCCCACTTATTCATCACATCGCCCTCTTTAGCTGCTTCTCCGGTGATCGTCAACCATTCCTGTAAGGCTCGCAGGGAGAGTCTGCTTTTCATCAGTGAAATTCATCACAAAGTAAAAGCGTGTATTTTCGCTTTCGCGGCATGTGATTTCAAGACCTGTCTCTTCAGCAATGACACGATACAGACACTTCATCTGTGGCTTCATCAAGCACCCTTGCAAGTCCGGCTGCCTCAAGCTGTGTGGCAACATAGTATACATGGCCTTTTCCGTAGCTGTTTTTGTGACAGCAGGCATTCCTGCATAGAAATCGCTTTCATATGTGGCGAGTACCTCTGCCCTTCCGGGTGCGTCGTCGCACAGCAGATTGCATTTATATTCTTTTCCATCCGAAAAGCTTACAGTGTTTGACTGCTCGGTGCGAGCGCGTCAATCTCCTCAACCCAGACACCTGCCATCTCGCGAAGCGGTCCCGGATATCCGCCCAGATGCACGTTGTCAGACTGGTCAACAATACCACTCATAAATGTTGTGATGAGAGTACCGCCGTTTTTCACAAACTGCTCAAGCTTTTCCTTCATGCCTTCCTTTACCATGTACAGAACAGGTGCGGCAATCACCTTATACTTTGAAAAATCACCGTCAACCGGAATCATATCAACAGAGATATTTTTGTTGTAAAAATACTCATAATAGTGGTGAATCTGGTCAACATATTTAAGGTCCTGTGTAGGTCCGCTTGTGTACTCAAGTGCCCAGTAATTGTCCCAGTCAAAGATGATTCCCACATCTGACTTATTGCGTGTGCCAAGTGTCCTTGTGCCGAAGCTTTCAAGCTCTCGTCAAGCTGTGCAGTCTCCTTAAATACCCTTGTGTCGTTTGTTCCGACATGTGCTATTACAGCACCGTGGAATTTCTCGCAGCCACCCTTGCTTCGTCTGAGCTGGAAGAACTGGATAGTGTCTGCACCGTGGGCTATGGTCTGATAGCTCTGTGCACGCATCTGTCCCGGACGCTTCAATGAATTGTAGTGCTGCCAGTTCTGCTGGCTTGGAGTCTGCTCCATGAGCATGAATGGCTCATCCTTAAGACCTCGCATCAAATCGTGAGTCATCGCAACCATGCTCCATGGTGTGTCGTATGCAGGGTAATTATCCCACGACACGATATCCATCTCCTTAGCCCACTTGAAATAGTCAAGGCCCTTGAAGGTACCCATCAGGTTTGTTGTGACAAGTGCATCAGGAATGATAGCTTTTACTGCATCGCGCTCAAGCTTATAGCAGCCCAGCATGCTGTCAGAGTAAAACGTCTGTAGTCTGTTGATATTCCGGCAAAGCTTGTCATGCCACCCCAGGCCTCCTCGCTGAGCTCGTTAGGTACGACTATCTCATCCCAGTCATAGAATGTGTGTCCCCAGAACTCTGTGTTCCAGGCATCATTTACAGCATCAATGGTCTTGTACTTATCCTTGAGCCATACACGAAACTGGTTCTGGCAGTTGTCACAGTAGCAGTATCCGCCGTACTCATTATTGATGTGCCATACAGAAATATTTTTATTGCCGCTATAGCGTTTTGCAAGCTCTGTCGCAAGAGCCTTTGCGTACTTCTGATATACCAGGGAGTTCGGACAGAAATTGTGTCTGGCTCCAAATTTATGCTGGCGTCCCTCGTAGTCGGTGCTCATCGTCTCAGGATATTTTTTGACCATCCATGCAGGCAGTGCCGCTGTGGATGTTGCCATGACGATGTCGTAGTTTTCATTTGAGAGCATATCAACTATCTCGTCAAGCTCTGTGAAATTATACTCATTCTCAGAAGGCTGTATTTTAGCCCATGAGAAAACGTTGATTGTGGCGCTGTTGATATGGGCATCCTTAAAGTATGCCATGTCCTGCTCCCAGACCTCCTTAGGCCACTGGTTTGGATTGTAATCTCCTCCGAAAAGGATTCTTTTGAATTTTGACTGCATTTTTTACCTCCGTTATGGTATTAACCCCAATATTATGATATTCTTAAACTATAAATGTGTTTCCTTATGCACTAATCATATAATAGATTTACGGAAAATAGTATAACATCATAAACCAAATTATATAACATTCTGAAACTAAACCGTTTTTGAAAGGAGAAATCATGCCTATTTATTTTGGAAGCAATTTCGCAAGAGAACCGTTTCAATTCGACTCTGTCGGTAATGACTGGGAGCAGGAAAGCGTGACGCGCCCGGAGGGGTATCCGCTGTACCATTATTTACAGACGAAGGAGGGTGTGGGTGAGGTAACGGTATACAGCAGAAATCAGGCTGTTTCAGACAATATTTTGTCAAACAGTCATACGATTGAGCTGCAAAAGGGGCAGGGGATTCTCATTGCTCCAAACGTGCCACACTCCTATCACAATAAAAACATCTCATCCGGCAATAGCCTGCCATGGAAAACAGAGTTTGCCACTTTTACAGGGACAATGGCGGCAGCCTTCAGGGAAATGTTTGATGAAAAGGAATACCGTCTGATTGATGAGAATAAGGGGACGGATGTGTCGGAAGCGATTAACAAGGCTGTAGAAGACTTTAAGGAACACTCCAGTGATACGCAAATGCTCTCACTCGACTGTTATGGCATCATGCTTTTGCTCTCAGACCAGTCTAATCACACACACGATAATGATGACCAAAGCTATGTGCGTTTTATAAAGCCTGTTATAGATGCTATAGAAGAAAGCTACATGGACGATATCAGCGCTAAGGAGCTTGCCGATGGTGTATTTGTATCGCAGCAATATCTATCGCGTGTTTTACGGAGTTTATGAACTGCTCGGTGTATGAGTACGACCAACTACCGCATCAACAAAGCCAAGGAATTACTGCTTATAAACAGAAGACGTAAGGTGCAGGACATTGCATCTGATGTGGGATACTCAGATGCCAGCCATTTTATCGTCATGTTCAGGAAACTTACAGGGATGACACCGGCGCAGTTTCGGAAGCTGTATATATAAGAGGATGCAACTGTTTCTTGTATTTAATAGGGTTTGATGTTAAGATATATTTATCAGAAATATGGTGCGAAAATGAATAGCTACAATTGTTTTATAAGAATTAGGAAGTGATAATATGAGTGATAGAAACCGGATATTATGTGAGTTCAGAAATAAGACAAAAGCATTATGGGTGATTCGTTAAAGCAGATGATATTATATGGTTCATATGCAAGAGGAGATTATGGAGATAATTCAGATATGGATATAATGGTTTTGACGGAGCTGACGGATGATAGGATTATACAGATAGAGGATGAAATATTTGATGCAGCTTATGATATTGAACTTGAGTATGGTGTGCCGATAAGTGTGAATATTAAAAATGAAAAACACTTTAAAAATTGGGTAAACAGCTTGCCGTATTATTCAAATATACAAAAGGAGGGAATTATTATTGCTTGAGGAAAATTGTATTAGTTTAGCAAAATATAGAATGGAAACGTCAATGGAAACTTTAAATGTTGCCAGGGAGTGTTTAGAAAACAAACATTTTAAAGATTCTATAAATAGAGCGTATTATGCTTCCTTTTATGCCGCAAGAGCAGTCTTAGCCTTGGAACGTGTTGATTTTAAAAGGCATAAGGATGTTATAGCATATTTTAATAAAAATTATGTTGCAACAGGTATATTTGATCGTGAAATAGGAAGAAATCTTGCAAGACTAAAGCAAAAAAGAGAGCAAAGTGATTATGATGATTTTTTTATTGCATCGAAAGAAGAAGCTCAAAAACAATTTGATAATGCAGAGAGTATAGTAGCTGCAATCATTGAATATATGCGTAAAAATAACAGTGGAACCATTATTTAAGTAAGTGGTTCCACTGTTGGTATATATAACATCATCTACAATCCGTATTCCGTATTTATCAAGGTCAACCCTGCCGTCTATGACCTCAATGCCATCTGCTCTTAGACGGTTAGCCTGTTCATCGGCTCCGCCGAAGGCAAAAGCCCCTGACAGCTCACCCTTTGCATTTACCACTCTGTAGCATGGAATTTCATCGATTGGGATTCTTGTGTAGGGCATTGCCGACAGCCCGGCACATTTTTTATTGCCTGCAAGCTCAGCAACCTGTGCATATGTGGCAACACAACCCTTTGAATCCTTTTACAGCCTCATATATGAGCCGGGTCGGATTATAGGTGACAAGGTCATAGCTGTCTGCAATCATGTTTTTATAGCATCATCCGGTATGCTGCCATCGAGAATGATAGTATTCCAGTTGTCCTTGTTCTGGTGCCAGCCGGGGATGACCGATGGGAAGGCATCTCTCCAGAAGTCTCGCCATGCAGGAGATACCTTGACATTTAAGTTGATAAAACCATTGCGCTCATAGGTCCACAGGAAAACCTTTTACTGTCCTTTACGCGGATGAGCTGCCAGTTTGGGTCGTGGAATGGTGCTTCCTGATATGTATTTGGAAATGATAAGCCGTAGTCTAATGCTTCTTGTCGTGTTTTCATAGATTTTGCCTGCTTTCTTTTTAGGTATACGATTACAGTATAACATAAAAGAACAAATTTATTGACTTAATTCTTCATACAACCCTCTATCTCACCATCTTCCTTAGAATTAACAAACACCAGTGTATCATCCGATTTTATCATGAGAATAGGAGAGTATCCGTCGAATACATACAGGCTGCATTTTCCAAGGGTGCGTCCTTCATACCTGCCGATATCATAGCTGTCGGTAGAGGCTCCGTTTGTACGCAGGAAACTGTCATCCGGCAGCTCGTCCAGAAGCTTAAGCTCTGTGATGTCATTTACATCAATCTCGCTTGTATAGCCACCGGCAGAAATAGTAAGGTTATTGTTTGTCAGAGTGATTTTTTCCTGTATATTAATCAAAGGAAGCATGCAGACAAACACCAGGATGATACAGCCGGCTATTATTGCACAGGTGATTCCTGTGAAAATCCACGCGCCTTTTTTAGCATAATTAAACGTGTAGTTGCCGGACTGCATGCGGTTTTCAATGAGAATATGTTTGTCGGCGGGATTATAGTAGTAGCCGGTTTTCCAGTATTCATCATCGTCCACATCTATTGGTGAGGTGTTGGCAGACAGCAGTTCCTTCTTTCTGTTTAAGCCCATATAAATTGTAACAATAAATCCCAAAACGGCTATTAACTGAATGAAAATATACACATAATAGGATGATGCGGAAGTATTCGGTGATACCTGTGTATAAGGCTACATAAATCCATGCGACAGCGTTTAGTCCGCTTAGGAGAAGCATTGCGATGCTTTTATATTTTTTCATGGTATTGTTGACAATAAGGTTGAGCTTTGAATCCATGCTGTATACGTGGCGCTCGCTTTTGTTTATAAAAGCATGAAATACCAGCGAAAGTGTGGATATTAAAACAGAGCACAAAAACAGCGAAATAATAAGGATATTGTAATGGGTGTCACCAAGCATAAAGTATGGTATATATGCTGCAAGCTCAGTAATTAAAAAGAGTGCGTGCCATTTATAGCTGACTGTCGTGGCACCGGCTTCTGCTGAAACGCGGGTGTCGATATAAACCTTTTTGCGTTGGGCTTCTATTATCCATCCGTTTTGTTTTTTCAGAGCATACATTTTCCGGTGGAGTTGTTTGGAATATGAATGATTCCAAATATATATGCAAACATCCAGACAATATATACCAGAACAAAAACGGCAATGTTAATAAAAACAATAAAGCATATCGTAATGGAGATAATCACATTGGCAATCTGAAAGTGTTTCATTTTGCGTTTTCCGGTGGTGACGATTTCGGTGACTTCGGCATCTTCTTTGTGAGATGATGGAATATGTACATTGAGATACATGCCATTTTCATATTTATAGGCGTGTGTGTACGCAAATTGCATACATAGTATGATAAAAAGGTTTGTAACTATAAAGATAATAAACATGATAATTTCCATAGTCAGCCTCCTCTGCTAAGCGGTGCATGGTTTCATTTGTGAATACATTTTATCGCACATTGATAAAAATTCCTCGCGGCTCATTCCGGTGAGACAGGCTTCAGCACTTAAAAGCTCAAGCTCTGATTCCAGCTTTTCAGTGAAATCGGTATCATCTGCGATGGATTCGGACACAAAAGCGCCGAGCCGTCTGTCTGTACGGATAAATCCCTCATTTTTCAAAATCTGATAGGCTTTATTTACCGTCATTGTGTTTAACCGGCATCGCTTGCCAGCTGGCGCACGGTTGGAAGCTTTTCGCCGGTCTTTAGCTCACCTTTGCCTATTCCCTTTACAATCTGGTTTCTAAGCTGTACGTATATCGGGGTGCTGCTTGACATGTCGAGTTCTATTATCATGTGAACCTCCTGTATCTTACTGTTTATATGTCATAGCCTGCTTGAAATGTATCGATATTTATTAGCAGGCTGTAATCTGACAAAATTTGTAAGTGATATAAATGTATTATTTGTATTATATATAGTAATACAGACAGCACTTTATGTCAACTGATGTTTTAGCATCAATTATATTGACATTTTGAGTATTACAATTATGATTAAAGAGTTATAAGGTATCGCAACGTAAAAGAATACATATGAGGTTAAAAAATGAGCAGATTAATAGAGCAGATAAAACAAAAGGATGCCTGTGCCTTTACACATGGCGGCAAATTTCATGCAGATGATGTGTTCTCATCAGCCCTGCTTTTGTATATAAACCCTGAGATCAGCATAACAAGGGGCAATAGTGTGCCTGATGATTTTACAGGAATAGTTTTTGATATAGGGCGTGGTGAGTTTGACCATCATCAAAAGGACAGCAGAATCAGGGAAAACGGTGTGCCGTATGCGGCATTTGGACTGTTGTGGGAGGCTGTTGGAGCGTATATTCTAGGCGAGGAGCTTGCGGTGAAATTTGATGAGTCATTTGTCCAGCCTCTCGACAACAATGACAATACAGGTGAGAAAAACGAGCTTGCAACACTTATAGGCAATTTCAATCCGTCATGGGATTATGAGGGTGGCAGCGATGAGGCTTTCTTTCAGGCGGTAAGCGTGGCAGGCATGATACTGGAAAACAAATTTGAGAGATACCGTGGCAATGAGAGAGCCGATAAGAGAGTGGAGGAGGTGCTTGCAAAGCACGATCCGGCAAGTAGAATACTGGTGCTTCCTGAGTTTATCCCGTGTCAGAAGGCGCTGAGTGAGACGGATATCGCGTTTGTTATTTTTCCGTCAAACAGAGGCGGCTTTTGTATACAGCCGCAGAAAAGAGAATACTCGATGAATTACAAGTGTTCTTTTCCGGCAGAGTGGCTGGGGCTTGAAGGTGAGGAGCTGGTAAATGCTACAGGAATTCCCGGTGCGATATTCTGTCACAAGGGAGGCTTTATCATGACTGTTAAGGAGCAGGACGAAGCTGTAAAGGCATGCGAAAAGGCGCTTCATAAAGACAGCTCTGTGATAGTATGGTATGGCAGTAAAGGAGATACTGCAGCGAAGGCATGTGACAGTCAGACAGACGAGCTGCTTATGAATGTTGCAAAAGCACGAGGCATAAAGGGCGTGCATATCTGTCATGTTGATGCAATGCCTGTTCCGCAGCTTGAATTAACAGAGCTTGACAGTGAGACAGCATATGCAGAGGTGCTGATGGAGAAGCCGCAGTGGAAGGCATATGTAAAGGAGCAGGTGAAGCAGATTGTAAAGTACAGACCGGAGGCTGTGTATGTGGAAGGAAACGCATTTGAGACATATCCGGTTATACGTGCACTCAGAAAGAAGCACATTCCTGTGCTTACGATGATTGAAAATAAAGAGAAAAAAATAATGGTAAGAATACCATGATTTATGTGCATTTTTGAAAAAATTTGGTATAATGTTGTTAAGCGCGGACATCGTGCAGTTTTGCGAATGTGTGTGGTGGTTTTGAATAATACGAGTAATATACAAGTAACAATACGAGGATGCAGAAGGTATGAAGACAATTATAAAATACGAGCTTGTTATAAATGAGGCACTCAGATCTGCACTCAACTATGATACACCGGATGAGCAGATTAATGAGTTTATCAGATTTTTCGGAAAACATATCGGTTCTGACCGCATATATATATTTGAGGATTGTGATGATAAGCATGTCACCAAAAATACATATGAGTGGTGTGCGGATGGAATAGTGCCGGAGATACATGAATTGCAGAATGTCGATATGGACATAATAGGCTGGTGGTATCAGACCTTTGACAAGGACAGGAATGTAATTATCACAGATATAGAGCAGATAAAGGATGAGCACAAGGTCTCCTATAATCTGTTAAAGGCGCAAAATGTAAAGAACCTGGTGGTATGTCCAATCCGCTACAAGGATGAGATAAAGGGCTTTTTCGGTGTGGATAATCCACCGGAAAGTGATACTCGGACTGACCACGTTCCTGGATATGATAGGAACCTTGCTTATATCATTGCTTAAGCTGCGCAATTCCTTCACAAAGTCGAATAAGGAAGCGATGCTTAGCAGCTATTCATCACTTTCAAGTATCTATATATCCATGGCACTGGTAAATGTGCAGACACACAGATACCATATAGTAAAGACTTTGGATGAGGTTGTACACTTCATGGGGTAAAACCGCAAAGTGAGGGGAATATAGGATAGATGAGGATTTCCCAGGGCATATAAACAGTGTGATGAATGAGTTCTGTACTAAGGCACAGCGCAAAGAGGCTCTGGAGTTTGTGGATATCAGTACTGTAGAGGACAGACTTCGTGGAAAAAATACCATAGTGCACGAGTTTATCGGAAAGGTATCAGGCTGGTGCCGTGAAAGGTTTATTCCTGTAGACTATGACGATGATGGCAGGCTTTGGCATGTGCTTTACTGCGTGGAGAATATTGACGAGGAAAAGCGACGTGAAGACAGGCTTATGTATCTGGCACAGATTGATTTGATGACAGGTATACGCAACCGCGGAAGTGGAGAGAATAAGATAACAGAGTATCTCGTCCGCAAACAGTGCGGTCTGCTTTGTCTTTGATTGTGACAAGTTTAAGTCAATAAACGACACCTATGGACATGCAGTGGGCGACAAGGTGATAATAGCAATTGCTGATACTCTGCGCAAATCATGTCGTGATGATGATGTCGTGCTTCGCCTGGGCGGGGATGAGTTTGCGGTATTTATACCGGGGATGCTTGATAAAGAGCGGGCAGAAGCTTTTTTTGACAGGCTTTTTTCAAACATAGAGCATATTGATATAGCAGAGATGAATGGAAAGCATATATTGCTCAGTCTTGGCGCATGCTTTTATGACGGAATGGATTGTATCACGTTTGACCAGCTCTACAGAAGGGCAGACACCGCCATGTATGACAGCAAGAAAAAACAGGGCTACAGTGCGACAATTTATGATGCAAAGCAATGATAGTCCGGCATATTAAATAAAAAGAGGAGAATGAAAATGCAGACAGGAAAAGCAATATCCATTCCATCAATCCTCAAGGTGGGAAATGGAACATTAAACAAAATCGGAGAGTATTTAAAGAGTGAGGAGCTGACGAGCGTAGTCATTTTTATGGGAAACGGTCTCATAGATATGTTTGGAGATACTATAATGAAGTCGCTTACTGATGCCGGTATCACAGTGCTAGAGTACAGCGAGCTTGATACGGTTGAGATAGACGATATCATCACCCTTGCTTTTGATATACCAAACAAGGCAAAGGCAGTTGTGTCAGTGGGCGGCGGAAAGGTAATAGATGCAGGAAAATATGCAGCTTTTCTAAGAAATCTACCATTTATCAGTGTGCCGACCTCAAGCTCAAGCGATGGTTTTTCTAGCGCCAGTGCATCACTTTTGGTGCACGGCAAGCGTACGTCGGTTCCTGCAAAGCTTGCGCATGGTATCATAGTTGACACACAGGTCATCCGCACAGCACCGGAGAAGTTTATATATTCAGGCATCGGGGATATGGTGTCAAAGATTACAGCACTCTATGACTGGATTTTTGAGGAAGCACATGGTGCAGGCGTGGTCAATGACTTTGCCGTGATGGTTGCTAAAAAGGCGGTCAACAGCTTTGTGCGTACACCTTATGAGAGCATAAAGGATGAGCTTTTCCTAAAGGAGCTTGTGGATTCGCTTGCCATGAGCGGCATAGCAAACGAGATAGCGGGAAGCAGTGCGCCGACCAGCGGCAGTGAGCATCTCATTTCACATGCGCTTGACAAAATTCTTGAGCATCCACAGCTTCATGGCATACAGGTCGGCATAGCAACCTATATCATGAGTGTAGTGCAGAACCACAGGTATGTAAGGGTGTGCACAGTGCTCAAAAGGACAGGCTTTTCGACTATGCGGCCACTCTTGGCATGAGAAAGCAGGATTTTCTGGATGCGATAGATATGGCGCCATCCATGAAGCCGTTCAGGCACACATATCTGCATGAGAAGGAGTACCGCGACGCGGCAAAGAAGCTTGTGCTCGAGGATGATATACTGAATAAAATACTGGTATAGAAATATGTATGAGAAGAGTATAGAGCCGGTTGCGATTATGCACACCGGATTTGGAGAGAAATTTGGCATTCCAAGGCAGAGCGGCCTTGTGCCTGAGGCAGCAGGGCAGATAGTATTTGAACCAAAATACCAAAACCCCGATGCGCTTCGCGGAATAGAGGAGTTCACACATTTGTGGATTATATGGGGTTTTTCCGAAAACAGGGTGGAGAAATTTACACCGCTCGTCACACCACCCAGGCTTGGAGGCCGGGAAAAGAGAGGTGTTTTTGCCACACGTTCGCCGTTTCGCCCAAACGGCATGGGACTATCCTCTGTAAGGCTTGATAGGGTTGAGTACAAAAACAGAAAGGGCCCCATAATTCATGTGTCAGGTGTAGATATGCTTGACGGCACACCAATCTATGATATAAAGCCGTATCTGGCATATTCAGATTCACATCCTGAGGCATCAGATGGCTTTGCCGCAGAGCACAGATGGGATACGGTGCATGTTATCTGGCACGACGAGGCACTCAAAAGCCGTATGGATGAAGACACCCGCATTGCGGTGGAGCATATTCTGGCACAGGATCCAAGAGCTGCATACAACAAGGCCAGGGATTATATCTATGGCATGAGATACGGCAAATTTGATATACGCTTTGTGGCTGATTCACATGCCGGCACGATAGAGATAGTGGATGTCGTGGAGTGCATAGACGGATATCATAAGGTTAAGTGATTTTAGGAAGTGTTTTAGGGAATATGATTTGCATATGCTGTCCGAAGAGAGTAAAATGGTAATGCATACAAAAGGACAAATGCATTACGAATATATATGTAAATACATATTAAATACACATAAGGAAGGTACATACAATGAAAACAGTAAAGGACTATATCAGAACTATCCCGGATTTCCCGGAGAAGGGCATCATGTTCCGTGATGTGACAAGTGTTATCCAGGATGCAGATGGATTAAAGCTTGCAATTGATGAGATGATAAAGAGGCTTGATGGACTTGATTTTGATGTGATAGCAGGAGCAGAATCAAGGGGCTTTGTTTTTGGCATGCCGATAGCATATGCGCTTCATAAGACGTTTGTCATGGTGAGAAAAGCAGGCAAGCTGCCATGTGAGACTGTATCAAAGACATATGACCTTGAGTATGGCACAGCAACAATTGAGATGCACAAGGACTCAATAAAGCCGGGTCAGAAAGTGGTTCTCGTGGATGATCTTATCGCCACAGGAGGCACAATGCAGGCAGCAGCAGAGCTTGTTGAGGAGCTTGGAGGAGAGGTTGTGAAGATGCTTTTCCTTATTGAGCTTGCAGGTCTTAATGGCAGAAAGCTTCTTAGCAAGTATGATGTGGACGCAGTTGTGTCATATGATGGCAAGTAGAGCTGTTATATCTGAATGAATATATTTTATATGTTTGTGCATACTGACATTAATTAAATCTATGATTTGATGAGATTAAGAGTAAGGAGAGTCGGTATGCAGCAAAAATTGGGAAAGTGGAGTCTCCGTTTTACGGAGGCTCCTTTTATATTGGAAAGCAGTTCGGTTGTAGGCACAAAGGAGGCGGACGGACCGCTTGGTGGTCTGTTTGATATTGTAGGCAAAGATGACAGGTTTGGGCAGAATACGTGGGAGAAGGCGGAAAGCTCCATGCAGCGCGATGCACTCACAATGGCCCTTGGAAAAGCACATCTGGATGCATCCGACATGGACTATGTATTTGCAGGAGATCTGCTCGGACAGTCTATGGCCACAACCTTTGGTATGGAAAACTTCCGTATTCCGTGGTTTGAGTGTATGGAGCATGCTCCGCATGCGGGAGTCGCTCTCACTTGCCGCGGCATTTGTGGCAGCAGGGTATGCAAGGCATGCGGTGGCAGTGACATCGAGCCACTTTGGCAGTGCCGAAAAGCAGTTTCGCTTCCCTAACCAGTACGCCAATCAAAGACCTGTGTCAGCGACGTGGACAGTCACAGGAAGTGCAGCATTTATTGTGGGCAGTGGAGCAGGTGGTAATGAGACACAGACCGGGTGTGACAATGAATGGACTGGGGGTGACAATGCAGATAGTATATCAAAGAAGGTGCAGATTGAGGGAATCACAACAGGAGTTGTGGTGGACTATGGCATAAAGGATGCCATGAACATGGGCGCTGCAATGGCCCCTGCGGCCTGTGAGCTGATAGTAAATCATCTGAGTGATTTTGGCAGAAAGGCTTCCTATTACGACAGGATAGTGACAGGAGATCTTGGAAGCGTCGGACAGAAGATACTGATTGACCTGTGCAGGCAAAAGGGCGTGGACATAAGCAAAAATCACGAGGACTGTGGCATGAAGATGTTTGATGCAACGAACCAGAACACGGGCTCGGTGGTTCGGGCTGTGCATGCTCGGCAACTGTTTTGTCAGCATATTACCTGCCAAAGCTAAGAAGTGGTGAATTGAAGCGTATACTTTTTGTGCCTACAGGAGCACTTCTTTCGCCTGTCAGCTTCAACGAGGGCGAGTCAGTACCGGGAATTGCACACGGTGTGGTGCTTGAAGCTTCAATTTGAAGCTGATGGCTTCACATATATAATAGGGTGAACGAGATAGGGTGAACGAGCCGTTTTTGGGATGGCTGCACGTTCAAAAATAGAAGAAAGGCGTAAGGATATAATGGATTATGTAAAAGCATTTGTGGTGGGTGGTATAATCTGCGCCATCGTACAGATTTTAATGGAAAAAACAAAGCTCATGCCGGGCAGAATTATGGTAATGCTCGTGTGCACGGGAGCGCTTCTGGCGCCGTCGGCATATATGGGTCATTTTCAAAGTGGGCAGGCGCCGGTGCCAACGTACCGCTTTGGGCTTTGGCAATGTACTGTGGAAGGGTGTGAAGGAGGCAGTGGACAGCGAGGGCTTTATAGGCCTGTTTAAGGGCGGCTTTAAGGCTTGTGCCGTCGGAGTATCGGCAGCACTTATCTTTTCGTATATCGCGGCACTCATCACGAAACCCAAGTTAAAGAGCTGAGAACAAGAAAAACTGCCGCTTACATGCATGACGCATTAGCTTTTTTGTTCTCAGTGGTTCAGAATAGTTACGAATGATGTATAAATTACGAAAAATTGCCCATACTATCTCCAAAACGAAAAGGAGACTGATACAATGAAGAAAATGAAATATTTATTGGCACTTTGCCTGATACTCGCTGCTGCAAGCGCTTTTGCAGCCTGTGGAAACAATAGTAATGTGGCAGACACTTCAATGGTTGAAAATACACAAAGAGGTGGCTCTGCCGCCGACGATGCCGGGAATGCCGGCAAGGATGTGATAGACGGAGCAGGCGATGCGGAAAAGATGTGATAGACGGCGCAGGCGATGCCGGTAAGGATGTGATAGACGGCGCAGGTGATGCCGGCAAGGATGTAATAGACGGCGCAAAGGATGCCGTAGATGATGCCGGAAATGCCATAAAAAGAGTGTTGATGGTGGAAACAACTAACAGCTATTTATAAAAAGAAAACAGTCACTATATATGCTTCAATGGCTGCAAAAACAAAAGCACCGACAACATCGCTGATAAAATGCACACGATATCACACGGACACAGGCAATGATAGCTGCAAGGACTGCAAGCAAAATGCCGGTGAACCATAAAGGCGAAGCAGAAGGTGAGCATATTAAAACAGTAAATGCAATTATAAATGCAGAAAAAACATGCCTGCTAGGAAAGGACCTGCCGAGGGTATCCTTTGGAATGACAGGCGTCATATCAAATTTTTCGTATGGACGTGGTCTGTTTACGATATATCTGAAAACCGATACTGCAATAAAGCCGACAAGCGGAGCAATGATTGAGAGTGCAAGCATATGACCGGCTGTAAAGCACAGATACAGCACGTATACAGGGTATGTGATAAAAACTAAATAAGTGCATATTTTATTGATTAATTCAAGCTTTCGGGCTGCCCTGTTATTTTCACGGAATGGGGCAGTCATTTTTATGTATGTATTTTTTTTCATGTTTATTTACCATCGTTTATTTAAGAAATATTGTATTGCAACTACCTAGAGTGGTGTCAACTGCCCTTGCGGTACTGTAGAGGTGTCATGCCATAGTGCTTTTGAAGGCTCTGTTAAAATATGACAGGCTTTCAAACCCCACTTCACCGGAAATAGAAAGCACCGAGCTGTCTGAGCTTTGCAAAAGTCTCGCAGCCATGGTCAGGCGGTAGTCCTTTAAATAGTCAACGAACGATGTGCCCATGGTTTCTTTAAAATATCTCATAAAATGAGACTCGGAAAACCCGGCTACATCAGCGATATCGGCAATGGAGATTTTGTCGGCATAATTATTTTCCACATATTTGAGCACAACCTTCATCTTATCAAGAGTTTTTTTGCTTTTTAGTGGCTTTGTCAGATTACGGCATCGGTTATCAAGCACAAAAAAGAATTCATAGAGCTTGCTCTTTATATAAAGCTGATAGCCCTGCGGCATCGTCTTGCAAATCTCATCGCATGCATCTATTGGAGCCACGACATCCTCGTAGTATGGATACACCGGTGTAAAAACCGTCGGAACTGTGAATCTGCCGGCTAAGAGAGGTGTAAGAAAATCCTCCTTGGTGTAATCGTACTTTCCGGGAAGCAGCATCGACAGGGAAAATATGATATTTTCGTACTCCATCGATTCATCCATATATTGGTCTATAGAGTGAAGCTGTCCCGGCAGAATCAGCACAAGGCTTGGCGCTGTGACATGGTACTCCTTAAAATCTACAGATATATGACCGCAGCCCTTCTTTATATAGATAAGCTCCATGTCATCATGCCAGTGCAGCGGAACTCCGGAAAAATCAAGAGGAATAGAGCACAGGTAGGTATTGTATGGGAACGTAAGCTCCACATGTGTTTTGGCTTCGTGATAATTTTCATATTCTAATATATTCATGATGATATTTTAGCATATTATTTCTTGAAAAGCCACTAAAAATACCGAAAAATGATAGGATTGTGCAAGTTTTCGACTGTATATTGCAAGAATTGTGCAGTGTAATGGATTATACTTGATTCATCAAATGACACAAGGAAGTTAAGCACGCTAAATGAAAATTAGTTAATTTGACACATTGGCGTGTACACATGATAACAGATTTGGGAGGAAATCAGAATGGCAATCATGCAGGAAATCGAAACAAAGCTTCAGAAGGGAATCAGCGTTAGTACAGACGAGGAAGTATACTACGCATTACTTGAGCTTGTAAAAGACAAGGCAGAGAAAAAGGTTTCAAACAAAGGAAAGAAAAAGCTCTACTACATCTCAGCAGAGTTCCTTATCGGAAAGCTTTTATCAAACAACCTTATCAACTTAGGTATCTACGATGAAGTTAAAGAGACTCTTGAGAAGAACGGAAAGTCACTTGCTGAAATCGAGGAAATCGAGCTTGAGCCTTCACTTGGAAATGGTGGACTTGGACGTCTTGCAGCATGCTTCATAGATTCAATCGCAACACTCGGGCTCAACGGAGACGGTGTAGGCCTCAACTACCATTATGGATTATTCAAGCAGGTATTTGAGAACAATCTCCAGAAGGAGACTCCAAACCCATGGATTACAAAGGAGAGCTGGCTTACAAAGACAGATATCACATATCCTGTAAGCTTTGGCGGATTCACAGTACAGTCAAGACTTTACGATATCGACGTAGTTGGATACAACAACCGTACAACAAAGCTTCACTTATTCGACATCGAGTCAGTTGATGAGTCAATCGTAGGCGACACAATTGATTTCGATAAGGATGATATCAAGAAGAACCTTACATTATTCTTATATCCTGATGATTCAGATGATAAGGGACGTCTCCTTCGTGTATACCAGCAGTATTTCATGGTATCAAACGCAGCAAGACTTATCCTTGCAGAGGCAGAGGCAAAGGGCTCTAATTTACATGACCTTGCTGATTATGCAGCAGTTCAGATTAACGATACACATCCATCAATGGTTATTCCAGAGCTTATCCGTCTCCTTCAGGAGAAGGGCATCCTGATGGATGAGGCTATTGAGATTGTATCAAAGGTTTGTGCATACACTAACCACACAATCCTTGCAGAGGCTCTTGAGAAATGGACAATCAGCTTTGGAGAAGGCAGTTCCACAGCTTATGCCAATCATCCGTGAGCTTGACAACAAGGTTCGCGCAAAGGTAGCTGATGAGAGCACATACATCATCAAGGATGGTCTTGTACACATGGCACACATGGATATTCATTTCGGATATTCTGTAAATGGTGTTGCATACCTCCACACAGAGATTTTAAAGAATACAGAGCTCAACAACTTCTACAAGTTATATCCTGAGAAGTTCAACAACAAGACAAACGGTATCACATTCCGTCGTTGGTTAATGTCTTGTAACCCGGAGCTTTCAGCATACATCACAGAGCTTATCGGTGACGGCTGGAAGAAGGATGCAAACGAGTTAGAGAAGCTTGGCAATTTCATCAATGATGACACTGTTCTCACAAAGCTTGTTGACATCAAGAACGCAAAGAAGACAGAGCTTGCTTCTTACTTAAAGAAGACTCAGAATCTCGATGTACCTGACAATTCAATCTTTGATATCCAGGTTAAGAGACTTCACGAGTACAAGAGACAGCAGCTCAACGTGCTTTACATCATCCGTAAGTACTTTGAAATCAAGGCAGGCAAGAAGCCATCTACACCAATCACATGCTTCTTCGGTGCAAAGGCAGCTCCTGCATATATCATTGCAAAGGATATCATCCATGCAATCCTCTGCTTACAGCAGATTATCAACAATGATCCTGAGGTAAGTCCATACCTTAAGGTATTCATGGTTGAGAACTACAACGTAACATTAGCTGAGAAATTATTCCCGGCTGCAAATATTTCAGAGCAGATTTCTCTTGCTTCTAAGGAGGCATCAGGAACAGGAAACATGAAGTTCATGTTGAACGGTGCCGTAACACTTGGAACAAGTGACGGAGCAAACGTAGAGATAGCTGAGCTTGTTGGCGATGAGAACATCTATGTATTCGGTGAGGATTCACAGACTGTTATCGACAGATATGAGAGGGGGACTACTGCTCAAAGGATTACTATGACAAGGATGCAGACTTAAAGAAGGCTGTTGACTTCCTTGTAAGTGATGAGATGATGAAGGTTGGTTCTAAGGAGAACTTAGAGAGACTTTACAACGAGCTCCTCAACAAAGACTGGTTCATGACATTCCCAGACTTTGAGGATTACTGCAAGACAAAAGAGAAGGCTTACGCTGATTATGAGGATAAGAAGGCTTGGGCTAAGAAGATGCTTGTCAACATCAGCAAGGCTGGATTCTTCTCTTCTGACAGAACGATCAAGCAGTACAATGATGAAATCTGGCATTTAGAGGCCTAGAATTTTTCTTCCTCCTTTAAATACAAATTGGGCTTAAGAACTCCCGTGGGTGCATCCCGCGGGGTTCTTTAGAAGCGCAGGGGACGGCGTACATACCTACTGTTCGTTACGCTACTACGCTGCCAAGCGTCTGTACGGATTATGCCCGGAGTGTTTCGCAGGCTGACGAAACCGGCTTTTATGCGCCGTCCGTGGCGCATAACGCCTTGCCCCGCCGTCCATGGCGGTGCATTTCTGTGGTTCTAAGCATAATCCTACAGACACTAGGCAGCTTCGCTATGCGCTCGCAAGAGTACGTGTGCACGCCGTCCCCTGCGCTTACGTCCCTTACGCTGTGGCAAAATGTGTGGGGTGACGTGTGCGCACCGGTGGCCGGTGCTTACGTCTTGCTGCGTTGTGGTGAGATTGGGGTGACGTGTGCGCACCAGTGGCCGGTGCTTACGTCTTGTTATGTTGTGGAGAGATGTGAGATGATGTGTTGCACTACTTATACTTATATTTTTTATGGGAAAGTGAGGTTTATGGGCGTGGTGGGGATACACAGTCTCGTGAGAGCGAATAGCGAAGCTGTTTAGATACTGTTGAATTATGCTCGTGTAACACAGAAATGGCCCGGCAGGGATGCCGTGGACAAGGAGAAATCGAGCCATGGAAGGCGAGTTTCGACGGTTTCGTCGAGCATAGAAAGCCTGCAAGGCATAATTCTTACAGTATCTTGGCAGCGCAGCGTAGCACTCACGAGACTGTGTATCCCACACCACGCATATAAACCGTACTATTGCAGCTTACAATCTCATAATCCTGCCTCACCGTGAACTGCGGGCCCCTAGCAGAAATGTAAGGGCGGGATTTACAAGTTTGGCAAATACATATATAATAAGGGGAAGAATATACACATGGAGAACTATTATGATAAAGAATAAATTTATGGCACTCACGCTTACCGTAGTGCTCACAGCAGGCATGCTTACCGGCTGTGGCTCCGGCGATAAGGCAAAGGACAAGGATGCGTACAGACAGTATGGCATCAACTGTATAGAAAACGGCAGCTATGATGATGCGGTCGATGCTTTTCAGAAGGCACTGGACCAGTCGGTGGGATCAGTAGGCGCAGAGGAGCTTGACATATGTTATTATAAGGCAAAGGCACAGTATTTAAGCGGTGACGTGGATGGAGCGATTGATACATATACGGCTATTATCGACTATAATAAGGATTCTGACGCATACTATCTGAGAGGCTGTATATATTTTGCCAAGAATGATTCAGACAAGGGCTTGAAGGATTTTAAGACGGCGCTCAGTGAGAATAATGATAATTATGAGCTCTATCTTGGCGTTTATGAGACCATGTCAAAGTATGGCATGAATGACCAGGGAAAGGAATACCTGGATAATGCCTTAAAGCTTAAGGCAAAACTGCTGATGACTATATGCAGAGGCCGTATATACACCATGCTTGGAGATTATGATTCAGCAATAAAAAGTCTGCAAAAGCTATTGATGAGAAGCTTGTCAAGGCAAACTACTATATGGGTGAGGTATATCAGAAGAAGGGCGATAATGACAGCTCGCAGAAGTATTTTAAGAAATACCTAGACAGCGGTGAGGCGGATTCTTATGAGCTGATGAATATGGGACAGGCGCAGATGGACAATGGTAACTATGACACTGCGATTACTTATTTTCAGAACGCACTTGAACTTGAAAGTGTGCCGAACAAGCAGCAGATAACAAAGGCTATGATTATAGCATATGAGTATTCCGGCGATTTTGCTACAGCAAAGAGCAAAATGGAGGAATACATGAAGGATTATCCCGATGACGAGGATGCAGCAAGAGAATATCAGTTTTGGAGACCAGATAGATTATGGCAGATACTATTAAGATAGAGGATATTGAGGAGAGAGTAGTGCTCGTCGGAGTAAGTGAGCAGGACGGTGATGATGCAGATGATTCACTTTCAGAGCTTGCGGAGCTGGTAAAGACAGCAGGTGCGACAGTTGTAGGCACGCTTATCCAAAGAAGAGAAAAATTCATCCGGGCACGTATGTCGGCACCGGCAAGGTGGCGGAGATTGCAGAGCTTGTGGAGAGTACAGGGGCAACAGGCATTGTGTGCGATGATGAGCTGAGTCCTGCACAGCAGAAAAATCTGGAGATGTACCTTGACACAAAGGTTATGGACAGGACACTTGTTATTCTTGATATTTTTGCATCAAGAGCCACAACAAGCGAGGGCAAGATACAGGTTGAGCTGGCTCAGCTCAAGTACAGATTAAGCCGTTTGTCGGGACTTGGAAAGTCCATGTCGAGGCTTGGCGGTGGAATAGGAACAAGAGGTCACGGAGAGAAAAAGCTTGAGGTGGACCGCCGTCTTATAAATGACAGGATAGCACAGCTTCGAAGAGAGCTGAAAGAGGTGCAGAAGCACAGAGATATCACAAGGGCAAAACGTGAAAAAATAAAGTACCGGTTGTTGCGATAGTAGGATATACTAACGCAGGTAAGTCCACGCTGTTAAATCACCGACAGAGGCAGATGTGCTTGAGGAGGATAAGCTCTTTGCAACGCTTGATCCTACAACGCGCATTCTTGCGCTTGATGGCAAGCAGCAGGTGCTTTTAACTGATACGGTCGGGTTTATCAGAAAGCTGCCGCATCATCTGATAGAGGCTTTCAAGAGCACCCTTGAGGAGGCAAAGTACGCTGACATCATTTTCCATGTGGTGGACGCATCAAATATGCAGCGAGAAAAGCAGATGTTCATAACCTACCAGACATTGGATGATCTTGGTGTAAAAGACAAGAAATTTGTCACACTTTTTAATAAGCAGGATGCCCGCACAGACAACGAACCGCTGCATGATTTCAGGGCAGATTATACTCTTAACATTTCAGCGGCAAAGGATCTGGGATTAGATGAGGTAAAATCTCTTTTAGAGGAGATATTAAGAGAGAACAAGGTATATATTGAGAGAATTATCCCATATGATAAGGCAGGCGTGATACAGCTCATCAGAAAACAGGGCGAGCTTGTGTCAGAGGAATATGTGGCTGATGGGATACAGATAAAGGCATATGTGCCGATGGAGGTGTACGGCAGGCTCGATTAGGGTGCTGCTTCGCTATATCATTATAATAAGCGAGGAATTTAAAATGTCTAAAACGCGTTCAATCCGCTGGGACAAGCTGGACAACACAGCAAATCTGTTCCCTAGTATAGCGGGGGAGAGCATGACAAATGTATATAGGATCTCAGTCACCTTAACTGATGAGATTGACAGTGAAAAGCTGCAGGAGGCACTGGATATAGTGCTTCCGAAGTTTGGTCTGTTTAATGTGAGACTCAGGATGGGAGTATTCTGGAACTATTTTGAGGAAAATGGCAAAAGGCACCAAAGGTGCATGAGGAAAATACATTTCCGTGCAGATTTATAAGACCGAACAAGAATCACAGCTATCTTTCAGGGTGACATACTATAAGAACAGAATAAATCTTGAGGTATTTCATGTGTTGACAGATGGCATGGGCGGCATCAATTTCCTTAGGAGCTCACCTACCAGTATCTGCGTCTCACACATCCGGAGATTGCAAAGCTAAAGGGCGATTCATTGACGCAGGGCACATCCTTAAATAGAGAGGACAGCTTTGTAAAGAACTACAAATCAAGTAAGCCAGTGGCTTTAACAGGCAGAAGGCGTATCTTTTAAAGCTGGAAAAGGTACCCGATGGAGAGTTTGGGCTGATACATGGTATGATGCTTGTATCACAGCTGAAGCAGGTCTGCCACCGCTATGGAGTTTCCATAAATGATTATCTGGTAGCATGCTTTGTGTGGAGTGTGTATCGAGTGTTTTCACGGCATGCCAAACGATATGCCTGTCGGTTGCAGTTCCTGTGAACCTTCGTCCTTATTTTGACTCCGTGACCACAAAGAACTTTTTGTCATGATATCTGCTGAGTTCAGACCGCAAAACAGCTCCTACACATTTGAGGAGGTGCTTAAAATAGTGACGGATTCCATCAATTCACAGATTTCGAAGGAGCATCTGGAGGATCTTTTCTCATACAGTGTGTCAAATCAGAAAAATATCCTGATGAGACCGGTGCCTCTTTTTATAAAAAATCTGGCAATGAAGGCGGTCTATACGCAGTCGGCACTGGCGAATACCACCACTATCACCAATATTGGAAATATAAAGGTGGAGCCGGAATACGAGCCGTATATAACAGGCTTTTATTCCTTTATACCAATGTCCAAGGGACAGCCTATGAAAGGCACCATATGCTCCTACAAGGACACGCTGGTGTTTACTTTTTCATCTATTCTGGCCGATACGATGATTCAGAGAAGCTTTTTTAAGAAGCTTGTAAATGACGGAGTGGAAGTGACAATTGAGACAAATGGAGAGTATTATGACTAAATGCATGAAATGCGGTGTGTATATTGCAGACAATACAGATAAATGCCCACTCTGCCAGCAGGTTGTGGCACCGGTTGAACTGTCATCGGACAATCATCAGGGCACTGAAGGGGTTTTTGAACAGCATAATGATGTGCCGGATAAGTGCGTAAACGATACAGATAGTGCAGCAAAGAGGGCAGATAGTACAGCAAGCCATGACAACGGTACGAGATATCCTGACGTCAAAGGCGCATCAAGAAAATACAGATTACTGGAAAATATCATATTGTTTCTGTCTATAGTAGGACAGATTGTGCTGACAACTGTTGATTACATGACAGACAATGAGATAAACTGGAGCTTTATAGTGCTTCTTGTTGTAATCTATGCGAATGTGACGCTGCGTCTGGCAATAGTCGGAAGAAACGGATATATATTTAAAATTGTAAGCACATTTGTGTTCACGGTGCTGTTTCTCGAGGGCATAGACCTGCTCACAGGAGCCAGTGGCTGGGCACTTACATTTGTTTTCCCAAGTGCCATACTGGCGATGGTTCTTGCAACAATTATACTTATGATAGTAAACATAAGAAACTGGCAGAGCTACATGATGATGCAGCTTTTTCTTGTGCTGATGAGCGTGATTGCGATGATACTTGTGGCAGTCAAGGTCATATGGTTCCCATATCTGGCAATGGGAGCGATGGGAGCATCTTTGTTTTTGTTCCTCGGAACACTGATTATCGGTGACAAAAGAGCCAGAACAGAGCTGAAACGGAGATTTCATATATGATAGGCTTTCATGGAATAGGAAATTCGCATATGTTTGAGGATGAGGAGATGGGAAACTACCATCCGGAAATTGAAAACGGCGATAGTAATGGTGATAATGAAACTGGAATAATAGGAGCTTTGGGTAATAAGCTTGAAAAGACATTTAAGAACTCATTATCTGCCATGAAAAGTGAGCATGCGGAAAAAGTCCATAGCAATGCAGCTGTGGCAGATGAAGAAGTCAGTATACAGGGCAAAATCCTTGCAAATCTGATGGGACATATCACAAATGACCTTGCAATCGGCAAAAAAATAAAATCCGGAGAGCTCAGGAAGCGCATGAAGGAACCTGCATGGCTTGTTCCGGACTGCTTTGTAACAGAGGATATAGATATGGGCGGTTTCACTATGAAGCTTTTATCCTCAAAGGAAAACCCAAATACAGAGCGTGTGATACTGCAGCTGCATGGTGGTGGATATATGGGGGCAGTGCGCAATGCATACTATGTATTTGCAGGCCTTTATAATGAGGTAAGTGAGGGCTGCTCAGTGCTCACGCCTGACTATCGCGTGGCGCCGGAACACCCGTATCCGGCAGCACTTGAGGATGCTATAGCCTGCTATAAATGGCTCTTGTCACAGGGCTGGTTTGGCTCGCAGATTGTGCTGGCAGGAGACTCAGCGGGAGGAGGTCTTGCAATGTGCCTCACCATGTATCTTCGTGACCACGACATGCCGCTTCCGGCAGGAATAGTAGCCATGTCACCGTGGACAGACCTCACAGCAGGCGGAGAGTCATATGAGACAAACTACGAAAAGGACCCTCTGTTTGGGAACACAAGGGACAGTCTAATCTACGTGAATGACTATCCCGGTGACCACGATAAAATGGATCCATACATATCGCCGCTGTTTGGCGATTTCAGAGGCTTCCCTCAATGCTCATACAGGCGGGCTCGATAGAGATGCTCTTATCTGACTCGGTCGATGCCGCTGCAAAGGCAAGAATCAGGGCGTTAAGGTGCGCCTGTCAGTGTATGAAGGCATGTTTCATGTGTTCCAGATGGGATATCTCAATTTCCCGGAGTCCAAGCGTGCATGGGCGGAGGTCAAGCGTTTCCTAAAGGTGATTAAAGAGGAAGAATAAATGAAGTAATATAGGAGCATTTATGGATGTAAATAGTACCTTTGAAAAAACAGGAATAAAATGTAAAGTATTACAGGAGATTATCCAGCTGGCGAAGAAGAATTGTGTTGAAAAAGTAATTCTTTTTGGTTCAAGAGCGCGAGGTGATTATAAAGAGCGAAGTGATATAGATTTGGCATTTTGCGGTGGTAGCAGTAGTCATTTTATTTTGGATGTAGACGAAACAACTTCGACGTTGTTGGAATTTGATATAGTGGACTTGGATAAGCCTGTAAGAAAAGAATTGTTGGAATCTATAAAAAGAGAGGGGTAGTGCTATATCAAAAATTTGAGAAGGATATTGGTATTTCGAAAGGAGATGAGCAAGCATGACAGAATCAATTAAACTACCGGTGGGAATAGAGAGCTTTGAGGAAATACGTTCAGATGGATATTACTATGTCGATAAGACAAAGCTGATTGAACAGTTGGTTGACAGCCGGGGAAAAGTCAACCTTTTTACCAGACCGCGTCGTTTTGGCAAGACTCTAAACATGAGTATGCTCAAATCTTTCTTTGAAATTGGAGCAGCTTCTGAATTATTTGATGGTCTTTATATATCGCACAACAAAAACTGTGTGATGATAATATGGGCAAGTATCCTGTGATATTTCTATCTTTAAAGAATGTGGAAGGACTCGATTTTCAAGCTGCAAAGTATCAGATGATAGAGATAATTGCAAAGGAAGCTAAGAGATTTGCATATTTGAAGCAGAGTGACAGGCTGGACATTGACGATAAGCCGGCGTATGCTTCTTTAATCCGATTAGAGGATGGCAGATATGAAATGAGAGATGAGGCACTGTATGCTTCGCTTCAAACTTTATCTGAGCTGTTATATAAGCACCATTGCAGAAAAACGGTTATTTTAATAGATGAATATGATGTTCCACTGGATAAGGCATTTCAGAACGGATATTACAAAGAGATGGTTTCTTTGATACGTGCCATATTCGGAAAAGCATTAAAGACAAATGAGGCATTGGATTTTGCTGTCTTAACAGGTTGTCTTCGCGTTTCAAAAGAAAGTATTTTTACAGGATTAAATAATTTCAAGATTTTATCTATTACTGATACAAGATTTGATGAACACTTTGGATTTACGGATGCGGAAGTAGAGCGTTTGCTGGCATTTTATCATGTGGAAAACAGGTTTGCGGAGACAAAGGAATGGTATGATGGTTATCATTTCGGAAATGTTGATGTATATTGTCCGTGGGATGTAATCAATCATGTTGACCGAATAAAAGATGATCAATGGCTGGACCGAAGCGTATTGGATTAATACAAGTGGAAATGAGCTTGTAAAAAGGTTTATTGATAAAGCTGATAAGACAACCAGAAATGAAATTGAGCGTTTGATCGTGGGAGAAGCTATAGACAAGCAAATCCGTCTGGATATGACCTATGACGAAATAGACAATAATATTGATAATCTATGGAGTGTTCTGTTTACAACAGGTTATCTGACATATACAAAGATAAGTGAGGACAAAAATATAGCCTTGTAATTCCGAACAAGGAGATTAAAGAAGTATTTAAGCTGCAGATACAGGAGTGGTTCAGAATAAAATATTTTCCAATACCGAGCAGTTGCAGGACTTTGGAAGGCTTTCAAAGATGGAAATACACAGATAATGGAAATGTATTTAAACAAGGTGCTGAGTAATTCGGTGAGCGTTTTGACACAAGAGCGCGAAATGATGAAAAGGAAAGCTCCTATCATAATCTGCTTATTGGTATTTTGAGCGGCAATGAGGACTGGCTGGTAAAGTCAAATGTTGAGGCAGGAGAGGGCTTTGCAGATATTATTGTGGAGACAGATGATCCGGATGAAGGAATTATTGCAGAGCTTAAATACACAAAAGATTTTAAAGCTATGGAAAAATCCTGTGAAAAGCTCTGAAACAGATAAAGGATAGAAGATATCAGGAATATCTGTTAAATGATGATCGACAGAATATCATGTATTATGGAATTGCATTTTGCAGGAAGAGATGCAAAGTGCTTGTAGAAAGATAAAAGGGGTGATTACATGGAAACTAATTTTGATTACCTTTTAAAGAAAGAAGAATACGCAGATTTTGCAAAGCAGGCAGTTGAAGCAGAAAAAGTTTATCCATTTCACCGGCCACTTGTGCCATTTTGTCGAGGCGTGCACTTGAGCTTGCAGTGAGGTTTGTTTTCTCATATGACGCGGAGCTTTCGCTTCCGTACAGAGATAATGTATCGAGTCTTATTCATGAGCCAACGTTTAGAAGGATAATTGAGCTAAGGCTGTTTCCAATGCTCAAATATACCATTCATCTGGGAAATGTTGCAGTTCATACCAACAACAATATAGGCAGGGATGAAGCAATAATAGCGCTTCGTGATTTGTTTGAGTTTTGCGATTGGATTGATTATTCATATTCGAGGGAATACGATGAGAAGACATATGATGAGTCGATTCTTGCAAGCGGTAATGAAAAGCGTATAAAGGCTGATGAGCTCATGAAGCTGTATGAGGGCTTAAGCAGTAAGGATAAAAAGCTCGAGAGCGTATTGAAGGAGAATGAAGAGCTCCGCGAGCAGATGGCAAAGAAGCGTAGTCAGAATGTAAAGACAAGGGAGTTCCATGTAGATACGATAAGCGAGGCAGAAACCCGCAAGAGATATATAGATGTTGCCTTAAAGGAGGCAGGATGGGTTATTGGCAGAAATGTCACGGAGGAGGAGCCGGTTACAGGAATGCCAAACAGCACAGGAACAGGGTATGTGGATTATGTTCTTTGGGGAAAGGATAATCTGCCACTTGCTGTAGTGGAGGCTAAAAAGGCTTCTGTGGATGCTATGGTAGGAAGCCAGCAGGCGAAGCTGTATGCTGACTGTTTGCAGAATAAATACAATAGACGTCCTCTTATTTTCATAACAAATGGATTTGAATTTTTCTATACGAATGATTATATGGGATATCCAAGGCGTGAGGTTTCAGGATTTTTCACACAGGAAGAGCTGCAGCTTGAGATGGATGGACGCACTTCAAGGATTCCGCTTGAAAATATACGGATAAGCGATGATATTACCAACAGACCATATCAGAAAGAGGCTGTAACCGCTGTCTGCGATGCTATCACAAATAAGCACCGCAAGATGCTTATAGTGCAGGCCACAGGTTCAGGAAAGACAAGAGTGAGCATTAGTATTGTTGATGTATTAAGGCGCCACAATTATGTGAAAAATATTCTGTTCCTCGCAGACAGAAAAGCTCTTGTGAAGCAGGCCAAAAACAATTATACGAATCTGCTTCCTGATTTATCATGCTGTAATCTGCTTGACAATAAAGATGACCCTGAGTCGTGCAGGATGATTTTTCTACATATCCGACGATGATGAATGCCATAGATGAGAGGAAAAACAAATATGGTGAGAAGCTCTTTAGTCCGGGGCATTTTCAGCTCATAATCTGCGATGAAGTACACCGCAGCATTTACAAAAAATATCAGGAAATATTTGAGTATTTTGATGCGATGTTACTTGGTATGACTGCCACTCCAAAGAATGAAATCGACAAAACACATATGGAGTCTTTGACCTTGAAAGAGGAGTTCCGACATTTGCGTATGAGCTTGAAAAGCGGTGGAAGAGGGCTATCTGGTCAATTATTCTACACTGGAATATAAGTCAAAAATAATGGAAAGCGGTATTCACTATGATGAGCTGTCAGATGAGGAAAAGAAGAGTATGAGGATACATTTTCTGATGATGACACTGTAGGTGATGATATATCAGGAGAGGCCGTAAATACATGGCTTTTTAACGCGGATACAATTGATAAGGTTTTAAGAGAGCTTATGGAAAAGGGCTTAAAAATTGAGGGTGGAGACAAGCTTGGCAAGACAATAATTTTGCCAAAACTCTTTGCATGCGCAGGCAATAGTCGAGCGTTTCAATAAGCTTTTTCGAATATGGAGGAGACTTCATAAAGCGGATAGATTATAGTATAAAGTACAGTGATTCATTGATAGATGAGTTTAGCACAAGTGATAAAATGCCACAGATAGCAGTATCTGTTGATATGCTCGACACAGGAATAGATATTCGGAGATTTTGAATCTTGTATTTTTAAGAAGGTAAAAGCTATGCCAAGTTCTGGCAGATGATTGGAGGGAACCAGGCTTTGCCCTAATCTGCTTGGAGAGGGTATGGACAAAGAAAGATTTCTTATATTTGATTTCTGTAACAATTTTGAATATTTCCGCGTGAACAAAAATGGAGCGGAGAATGGCATAACAGAATCACTCAATGAGAAAATATATAACACAAAAGCCCAGATTGTCAGAGAGCTTCAGCACCGGTATACAGTAGTGATGAGGTATACGCAGATTACAGAAAAGCCTTGTGGATGATTTAAAGGAAGATGTAATTAGCTTAAATGACGATAGCTTTATGGTGAAAAGACATCTGCGTTATGTAGAGTTTTTCAGGGATTCATCATCGTGGGATAATCTGGAGACAATAGAGATTTCGGATATCAGGGAGCATATTGCACCTCTTATCGCCTAAAAGGAAGATGAGCTGGCGCGAAGATTTGACTATCTGGTATACAGTATAGATCTTGGACTGTTGCAAAGCAAAAGCATACAAAGTCCGGTGAATATAGTGGTTCAGACCGCAGAAAAGCTGTCTGCCAAATACTCAATCCCACAGGTGGAAAAGAAAAAGGAGATTATCGAAAAGGTCCAGACAAATGAATTTTGGGATAAAGTCACTATAATAGAGCTTGATACAGTAAGAGAAGCTTTAAGAGGTCTGTTGCAGTACCTTGACAGACAGGTACGGCCAATATACTATACAAATTTCACGGACTCTATAACAGATGGTACACCGGGTGAACCTTTATATGGCGGAAATGACTTGAAAAATTATCGTAAAAAAGTCGAATTTTACCTGAAAGAGCATAGTGACAAATTGTCAGTGTATAAGCTGAAAAACAACAAAAAGCTGACAGAAACGGATCTAAGGGAATTGGAACGAATTCTGTGGACTGAGCTTGGTTCAAAGGAAGATTATATAAAGGAATACGGAGAGACACCGATAGGCAGATTAGTACGAAAAATAGTCGGTGTAGATAGAGCGGCAGTAAACGAAGCCTTCAGTTGTTTTATGTCAGAAGAGCGCTTGAACATAAATCAGATGAGATTCGTAAATCTAATAGTGGACTATATAGTAGCAAATGGAAATATCGAAGATAATAAAGTATTGATGGGTGAACCATTTAAATCAGTTGGAAGTATCACAACTCTTTTCAAAGATGATATGAGTACCGCAAAACAGATAATGGAGATAGTGAATCAGATAAAGCGTAACTCCGAAGAAATTGCCTGATGTATAGCGAAGCTGTTTAGATACTGTAGATTTATGCACATGAAACACAGAAAATGGAAGAGGATGTGAAAAAACTCAATCGAGTTTTTTCACATCCCCTTTTTTTGAGCTTATATATTAGCATCTCCTGCAGACAGGTTGTGGAAGCATAATAAATTTGCAAAAATTATATTTAATTCTATAAAGCACTTGACATAGTTACTAAGAGTTACTATAATAAGCACATAAAGTAAATATAAGAAACGCAGAAAGTAATTATAGGAGTTAAACACATGAATAAAGTAGATGTAAATGGATTAACAGAACGGGAGTTTTTAGCAGAATATAAGCCGGGCGATTATGACAGACCATCGGTTACAGTTGACATGATGGTGCTTCGTATGAAGGAAGACTTAAGCTGTATGCAGGTGCTTCTGATAAAGAGAAAGGCTCATCCGGAGATAGACAAATGGGCGCTTCCAGGCGGATTTATTAACATAAAGGAATCAGCATATGAAGCAGCGTGCAGGGAGCTTAAAGAGGAAACAGGTCTTACAGACATTTATCTTGAGCAGCTCTATACCATGAGCCAGCCGGACAGGGACCCTCGTATGAGAATTATTGATATTGCATACATTGCACTGCTTCCATATGGATATGAGCAGTCTGCCGTTGCGGGTGATGACGCAAAGGATGCCAGATGGTTCGATGTGAAATTTGCAGATGAAAAACTTGAGTTTGCAAACGACTTGATTAAAATTGAATACTCCCTCAGTCTGAGAAATTTAAAAATGGTGTAATCACAGTGGAAAACTTTGTTCCGGTCAGCGTATCAGACGAAAAGCTTGCTTTTGACCATGACCAGATTATACTGGAAGGACTTATGAGGATAAGGAATAAGGCTGAGTATACAGGCATTATGTTTAACCTTGTGCCGCGTGAGTTTACCATTCCGGACCTGCTTAAGGTGTTTGAGGTTCTTTCAGGAAAGGAAGTTCATCCAAAGGTGTTCCGTGAGAAGATTGCAGGACAGCTTGTTTCACTTGACAGGTCGCAGAGACCTATTGTCGGAAGAAAACCGGCTGCTGTGTACAGATATGTTGACCTTAACATGGATGAACGTAAACTGGTTAAAGTGCATAAGAAATATAAAAACGGTGTGATACTCACAAGGGCACAGCCATTCCATAACGGACACCTGAACATGATAAAACAGGCCGCATCGGAGTGCGAAAATCTGCTTGTTGTGATAGGCAGTGCAAACAAAAGCTATACAAAGAAATCCGTTTCCAATCGAATACAGAAAAAGACTTGTTGAAAACGTACTGCAGGAAGAGGATTTAAGCGGTGCAGATGTAAAGGTTATGACATTATCAGACTGGAGCATGGAGGATGCAGCTCAATATGTAAAGGAATGGGGTTCTTTCTTCTATTACAACATAGCTAATGAAATTGGAGAGAAAAGCTTTACATTCTATTACAACGACGACCCGAAGATTGCGGAAAACTGGTTTACAGATGATATTTTAAAGAATGTGACCATCAGAAACCTTGGCAGAAGCGATATTGAGATTTCAAGTACAATGATCAGAGATTTGCTGTATAAGAAAGATTATGACAAAGTAAGGGATCTGGTTCCGCGATGGATGTGGAAGGATTTAAAGCAGCTTGGAAAAATCCTTATGGATGCAACAAATGATGATTATATGATGTAGGAGGAAATGATTATGGCAAAGAAAATTTTAGTAGTAGTGGATGCACAGAATGACTTTATTACAGGAGTTCTTGGAAACAAGGAGTGTAACGTGGCAACAAATGTTATTGCAGATGAAATCAGGTCAGGAAAATATGATGACGTGATATTCACAAGGGATACGCATGATGAAAACTATCTGAATACTCAGGAGGGAAGAAAGCTTCCGGTAGCTCACTGTATTAAAGGGACAAACGGATGGGAAGTAGACGCTCGTCTTAAAGCAGCAATGAAGGAGCGTGGAGTTGACTGTGATGATATGACTTATATTGACAAGCCGACGTTTGGCAGCAAAGAGCTTGGCGAACTGCTTGCGGGATATGACAACAGCGATACAGAGATTTATTTCTGCGGATTCTGCACGGGAATATGCGTAATCAGCAACGTAGCGATTGCAAAGACGTTCTGTAAAGATGCAGAGGTGTCAGTGATAGAAAATGCCTGTGCCTGCGTAACGCCTGAAAGTCATAAGAAAGCAATAGAAGCAATGAAAATGATTCAGGTCAATATTATATAGAAAGCCATTTATTAAAAATGTTTCTGACATACTAATAGTGTAAGAAATGGGAGGAGAATATTATGAAATTAAACCAGATAATCACAAGTCTTTTAGAGACTGATATGTATAAATTCAGCATGGGTCAGACAATATTCCATCAGTTTACGGATTACAAGACCACATGGACATTCAAGTGCAGAAATGAAGATGTGCATTTTACACAGAAAATGGTGCAGGAGATAACAGAACAGATTAAGGCTTTCTGTAAGCTTCGGTTTACAGAGGATGAGCTTGCATATCTTGACAATATCAAATGGATCAAAGGCTCTTATGTTGATTTTCTTCGTCTCTGGCAGCCGCGTTTTGAGGATTTTGAGATAGGAACAGATGCACCTTGTGGCTTGTCTATCGAGGCAAAAGGAACATGGCTTAACACTTCAATGTATGAGATTCCGACACTTGCCATTGTAAATGAAGTGTATTTCAGAATGGCATATGACTATGATAAGCTGCTTGACAGCTTTAAGAAGCGTTTGGATGCAAAGTATGAAATTTAAAGAACGGACACTGGTACGCGGGTACATTCTCAGAGTTTGGTCTCAGAAGAAGACTTTCTGCTGAAGCGCAGGAGCTTGCAGTGCAGAAGTTCGCACGTTTAAACGACACCCTGCACAGTTCATCAAAGTTTGTCGGCACATCAAATGTGTATCTTGCAAAGAAGTACGGACTTACACCTGTAGGCACCATGGCTCATGAGTGGATTATGTGCACAGGACAGGGCAATCACAGGCACAATCCGGCATATTCAAACTGGTATGCTCTCGATGCATGGATCAAGGAGTATGGAGTATTAAACGGTATTGCGCTTACTGACACAATCACAACAGACTGTTTCCTGCGTGATTTCCAGCTGACCTATGCGACACTTTTCTCAGGAGTGCGTCATGACAGCGGAGACCCGTATGAGTGGGGTGAAAAGATGATTGCTCATTACAAGAGCCTTGGAATTGACCCAAAAACAAAGACACTTTTATTCAGCGACAGTCTTGATTTTGAGCGTGCTGACAAGCTCTACAGACATTTCTGCAAGGAAACAAATGTAGCTTTCGGTATTGGCACATACTTAAGCAATGATACCGATGTTCCTGCACTCAATATTGTCATGAAAACCACAATATGCAATGGTATGGATGTAGCGAAGATTTCTGATACACCCGGCAAGGGGATGTGCAAAAATCCGGATTATGTGGATTACTTAAACCGCTGCATTGATTACAGGATGAAAAATGACCGCTAGGAGGAAATGTCATGAATACAGGATTTTACCGTGTTGCCGCATCGTCCCCTGAGATTTATCTCGGGGACTGCGTGAACAATGCTGACAATATCATACACATTGCAGAGTCACTTGCAAAAAAGGATGTGCAGCTTGTGGTTTTTGAGCTGTGTATTACGGGATATAGCTGTGCAGACATGTTTTTGAGAAAAGAACTGCTCGCGCAGGCTCAGCAAGAACTGGACAGGATTAAAACAGCATTGCAGGATTTAAGCATCCTTGTATGCGTGGGACTGCCGATAGAAGATGAAGCTGGCAGACTTTTCAACTGTGCTGCATATGTACACAGCGGAGAAATTGTTGGAATTGTGCCAAAACATATATTCCCAACTATGGTGAATTTTATGAGAAACGCTGGTTTACAAGCGCAGACAAGAGATTATCAGATGAGATTACTTTAAATTATGTCGCAAACAGGCCAACAGTACCTTTTTCTCCGAATATTATTATCAAGGATCTGAGAGGCGCAATTGTCGGTACTGAGATTTGTGAAGATTTATGGGTAAGTGCGCCTCCGAGCGGGGAGCTTTGCAAAGCCGGTGCCAATATCATTATAAATCCATCAGCAAGCAATGACGTAATCGGAAAAAGAGAATACAGGCGCAGTCTTGTGGCGATGCAGTCAGGAAGATGCCGTGCCGGATACGTGTATGCGTCAAGCGGTGCAGGAGAGAGCAGCACGGATCTGGTATTTTCCGGCCACTGCATCATAGCTGATAATGGCAGAATAGCTGGTGAGACGTCAGATTATTCAAAACGTATGAATAAAAGGTATCAGAAGATGATGTGATGAGCTCTGGTTTTGTGATAAGTGAGATAGATATTGATCGCTGCATGAATGACCGCCACAGATACAACAGCGATTCATGGGCTGATGTGCCGGATGTGATAAAAGTAATTTTAAATGGTGAAAACCGGATGAAGGATTATCAAATATGGCCAAAGAAAGTTAATCCGTATCCGTTTGTACCAAGTGATAAAACAACCGAAAAACCGCTGCATGGAGATTTTGTCGCTTCAGGCAAAAGGTCTGGAACAGAGACTCATATCCACCGGAATAAAAAATGTTGTTCTTGGAATATCCGGCGGTCTGGACAGCACACTTGCACTTTTGGTATGCTGTGATGCATTTGAAGCACTTGGCATTCCGAAGAGAAATATCTATGGTATTACAATGCCAGGATTTGGAACTACATCTACTACAAAGACAATTGCTGACAGGCTTATGGAAGAATTTGGGTGACAGCCGTGGAAGTTAATATTGAGGCTGCATGCAGACAGCACATGAAGGATATAGGACATCCGGATGATGTTTTTGACGTGACATATGAAAACATTCAGCCAGAGAGCGTACGCAAGTATTATTCGATTATGCAAACATGGTAGACGGACTTGTAATCGGTACAGGTGATATGTCAGAGCTTGCACTTGGCTGGTGCACCTACAACGGTGACCATATGAGCAATTATGCCGTGAACTGCAGTGTACCAAAGACACTTGTTAAATACATTGTACAGGCTTATGCCAGCGAGTGCGCGTCAACGGATGAAATGAAAAATGTGCTTTGCGAAATAGCAGACCTGCCTATTTCTCCTGAACTACTGCCGCCGGATAAAGACGGTAACATAGCACAGAAAACAGAGGAGAGCATCGGCAAATATGACCTTCATGACTTCTTCCTTTATCATTTTCTGCGTAATGGAGAAAGCCGGGATCGGATATTAAAACTTGCAGAGATTGCTTTGCAAATGTAAGTAAGGGTGAAATAGAAAAGACTCTGGAAACATTCTTTACGCGTTTCAGGCAGCAGCAGTTTAAGCGTTCATGCATACCGACGGACCAAAGGTGGGAACTGTTTCATTATCTCCTAGAGGTGATCTGAGAATGCCAAGCGATATGGTGGAATTGTATTAGGCCGAAGTGCAAAAGATGAAAGAAATATTAGCTAACCACAAATGAACATCTAGTCACAGCGTAAGAAAACCGGGAGACCGGGAACGCAGCCGGGGGGATGGCACACCCTCATGTAAGCGACTAGCGAAGCTGTTTAGATACTGTAGAATTATGCACATGAAACACAGAAATGCCCAGCCATGGATGGCTGGGCAAGGTGTTATGCGCCATGGACGGCGCATAAAAGCCGGTTTCGTCAAGCATAGAAACACTATAAGCATAATTCGTACAGAATCTTAACAGCAAAGCGTTAGCGCACATGAGGGTGTGCCATCCCCCGGCTGCGTTCCCGGTCTCCCGGTTTTCGTAGTTAGTCAAGTGAATTACGCAGTCTTTCCGGTATAAAGCTGATAATACTTTCCTTCTTTGCAATCAGCTCATCATGACTTCCCTTCAATAATGCGTCCCTGCTCCAAAACCATAATGCAGTCGCTGTTTCTGACAGTAGAAAGCCTGTGTGCGATAACAAATGTAGTACGGCCATGCATGAGCTTATCCATGCCGTCCTGAACAATACGCTCGGTACGGGTATCAATGGAGCTTGTCGCCTCATCGAGGATGAGCACCGGCGGATCGGCAACGGCGGCACGGGCAATCGCGAGAAGCTGGCGCTGGCCCTGGCTTAGGTTTGCACCGTCACCTGTCAGTACAGTATTGTAGCCGTCAGGAAGCTGGCGGATAAAAGTATCGGCGTTTGCAAGGCGGGCAGCTGCGTATACTTCATCATCTGTGGCATCAAGCTTGCCGTAGCGGATGTTTTCCATGACAGTAGCTGTGAAAAGGTGGGTATCCTGCAAAACAATGCCAAGAGAGTGGCGCAGATCAGCCTTTTAATCTTGTTTATATTGATGCCGTCATATCTTATCTTGCCGTCTGCTATATCGTAGAAGCGGTTGATAAGGTTAGTGATGGTAGTCTTTCCAGCTCGGTGGTGCCGACAAAGGCAATCTTCTGACCGGGTGTTGCAAAAAGATCCACATCGTGCAGTACAATTTTCTCGCACATATCCGAAATCCACATCGTCAAATACCACATCGCCCTCGAGTTTTTGTAGTCCACAGAGCCGTCAGCCTGATGAGTATGCTTCCATGCCCATAAGCCGGTGTGCTCGTGTTTCAGTGAGTTTTCCGTTTTCTTCCTTAGCATTTACCAGGGTGACATAGCCCTCGTCAGTCTCAGGCGTTTCGTCGAGCAGAGAGAAGATACGGTCACATCCGGCAAGCGCCATGATGATACTGTTGAACTGCTGGCTGACCTGCGAGATAGGCATGTTAAAGCTCTTGTTAAAGGTCAGAAAGCTCGCAAGCTTACCAAGGGTCAGACCGCCAAAGCCTGAAGAGCCATAACACCGCCGGCAAGAGCGCAGAGCACGTAGCTTAGATTTCCAATCTGTGCGTTTACAGGACCGAGCATGTTGGAGTACATGTTGGCATTGTAGGCGCTTTCAAAGAGTTCATCGTTTATTTTGTCGAAGGCTTCAATATTTTCCTGCTCGTGGGTAAATACCTTGACTACCTTCTGACCGTTGAGCATTTCCTCGATGAAGCCGTTAACCTTGCCGAGGTCGCGCTGCTGCGCAAGGAAATAGCGGCTGGAGAAGCCTGCAAATTTCTTTGTCACGACTGTTGTTACGATTACCATCACGATAGTTAGTACGGTGAGTGGAATATTTAATATGACCATTGAAACAAAACGCTCACAACAGTGATAGCGCTGTTAAGTATCTGCGGAAGACTCTGGCTGATGAGCTGGCGGAGTGTATCGATATCGTTTGTATAAATTGACATGATATCGCCGTGCGCATGTGAGTCAAAGTATCGGATTGGCAGATCCTGCATATGGGAAAAGAGCTCAACACGCAGGTTCTTAATGGTGCCCTGTGATACGTAGATCATTATTTTGCTGTATGCAAACGTACTAATGACGCCGATACCGTAGAATACGGCGACCCTTCCCATTGCTGCAAGGAGTGGTCCGTAGTCGGGATTTCCTGTCTTAAGCAGTGGTACTATATAGTCATCAATCAAATTTTGGTAAACATGGTTCCCTGCACATTTGCAAGTACACTGACAAAGATACATATCACAACAATTATGCAGGCAGGTAAATATTTCTTGAAAATAAATCCCATGAGGCGCGCAAAAGCTTACCGGGATTTTAATTTTGGGTTTTGGACCTCGTGGTCCTCTTGGTCCTGGCATCGCAGCACCTCCTTCATCAAAGTCTCCTCCGCCGTTTGTCTGGGAATCGTAAACATCGCGGTAGATTTCATTATTTTTAAGCAGATTTTCGTGAGTGTCAAAGCCGTCCACTTTTCCGTCATCCATCACGATGATACGGTCAGCATCCATGACTGATGAGATACGCTGTTCGATGATGAGCTTAGTGGTTCCCGGTATTGTTTTGCGAGGGCAGCACGGATTTTGAATCTGTTGCTGTATCTACAGCCGAGGTGCTGTCATCGAGTATGAGTATCCTTGGCTTTTAAGCAGAGCCCTTGCGATACACAGACGCTGCTTCTGGCCACCGGATACGTTGGTTCCGCCCTGCTCTATGTAGGTGTTGTACTTGTCAGGGAAGGACTCGATAAAGTCATCGGCGCATGCCATTTTGCAGGCCTCAATACACTCATCTGTGGTAGCATTTTGTCACCCCAGCGCAGATTTTCGAGTATGGTGCCCGAGAAAGCACGTTCTGCTGGAGCACGACAGCTACCTTGTTTCTGAGAGTGTCCATGTCGTACTCACGCACATCGTGGCCTCCGACGATTACAGAGCCGGTGTCTGTGTCGTAGAGACGGCTTATCAGGTTTACAAGGGAAGATTTCGAGCTTCCGGTTCCTCCTATGATGCCGATGGTCTCACCGGATTTTATGTCTAGATTTATATCTGACAGAACCGGAGTTTCAGCGGTGTCTGAATATCTGAAGGTTACATGCTTAAAGCTTATGCTTCCGTCAGGCACATCGTAAAGCGGTTCCTTTGGATTGTGCAGTGTGCTCTGCTCATTTAATACCTCGCTGATTCGTCTTGCGGATGCGAGTGAGAGTGAAATCATTACAAACACCATCGAAAGCATCATGAGGCTCATCAAAATGTTCATGCAATAGGTGAGAAGAGCCATCAGATCACCTGTAGTGAGAGTGCTGCTTACCACCATATGAGCTCCGAGCCAGCTTATTAACAGGATGCAGGCATACACTGTAAACTGCATGAGAGGAGAGTTGTATACCACAAGGCTTTCTGCCTTCACAAATACGTCGTAGATATTCTGTGCTGCCTTTGAAAAACGTTTCTTCTCATAATCCTCACGGACGTATGCCTTTACAACGCGGATAGCGGATACGTTTTCCTGTACGCTTTCATTCAGTCATCATAGCGCTTGAAGGCTCTGTCGAAGTATTTCATGGCCGCCTTACTGATGAAAAGCAGTAAAGCTCCAAGCACAATGACAGCGATTAAGTATATTGTCGCAAGGCGAGGGCTGATGAAAAATGACATAGCCATCGCACATATTATGGATGCAGGGGCTCTCATAGCCATGCGAAGCAGCATCATGTAAGCATTCTGGATGTTGGTCACATCGGTTGTCATCCGTGTGACACAGCTAGCTGATGAGAATCTGTCGATATTTGCAAAGGAAAAGGTCTGGATGTTGCGAAACATTGCAGCACGCAGATCTTTTTCCAAAGCCCATGGCGGCCTTTGCACCATATTTTGCACCGAGACATCCTGTCAAAAGACCAAACAGTGCTGCGACAATCATCCACACACCCATGATATAGATATGCCTTGTGTCGCCCATATTGACACCGTTGTCGATGATTGATGCCATGAGAAGAGGGATTATGGTATCCACAGCCACTTCAAGCAGCATGAAAACAGGTGTCGCAATCGAAGCCCATTTGTATTCCTTTATTTGGGCACCTAGTGTTTTTAACATATGTTTTGTCCTTTCTTCTTATATTTCATATTTGATTAAAACAAACTTCCCACATTTATGGTAATGTGGTTAACTAAAAAATACTTGCATTTAATTAGTTAGTGTGCTAACTATATTATAGATATACTTTTTTTATTGTCAAGAAAAATCTATGAAAGGATTTCAGATATGAAGGAGTTTACACCGGATAAATACTTAGGACACAAGATAAACCGCATCAGCAGGAGTATAGACAGATATTTTGACAGAAAAAGGTGCAGTAAAACAGAATGTATACCGCGAAGCCAGGGGATGATGATTGGATATATAATGGATAATCAGGGCCAAAATATATTTCAAAAGGATATCGAAGCAAAGTTTCATCTGTCGAGCCACAGTGACAAATATGCTTAAAAGTCTTGAAAAAAACGGCTATATCGTGCGCACACCTATGGAAAATGATGCAAGGCTTAAGAGGATTGAGCTGACGCAAAAAGCACTGGACCACGAAAACAGGGTGAGGGAAAATATAATGGTAATAGAGGAAGCCATGCACGAAGGCTTTTCTAAGGAAGAGTTTAACATGATGCTTGGCTTTTTGGACAGAGTGATTGACAATATGGAAAAGCTTAACAAGTAACAAAATAATTACAGAGTTGAAAAAGTAGCATAAATATTGTGGATTTTTTTGTGCAATAAGTCAAAATGCTACAAAATATTGTTGAGCGTATTGACATAGCAACAATATCTTGTATAATTTAGATTGTCATCAAAAGACAGATGCACAGATTTGTATTAAATAATATGGCATTTTATATGTAGCTATATCGTAATTGTTTGGTGAAAAGCCCGCTTTACGTTGCAGGGCAGTGACATGAATTAATGATTACATCTCATTTATAGCTGCATATTTTGTGCCATTACACATGATAAAATGCATATATATAGTATGTGTGTTGGATGGCGATACTATATATAGTACACTACATTATATGAAATATAGTATACAGAGAGGAGAAATTTACATGAAAATCATCAAGCGAAGCGGCAGTGAGGACATATTTGATGCAGCCAAAATTGTAGCTGCCATTAGAAAGGCAAACGATTCAGTGCTGGACTATGAGAAGCTTACTGCTGATCAGATTGAGGAAATTGCAAGCAACGTGGAGACTGCATGTGAGAACATGAAGCGCTCTCCAAGCGTTGAGGAGATACAGGATATGGTGGAGAACCAGCTCATGAACAAGCGTGCCTTTACCGTAGCCAGAAACTACATTACTTACAGATATAAGAGAGCCATCGTCCGTAAGTCAAACTCTACGGACCAGCAGATTCTTAGCCTTCTTGAGTACAACAACGAGGATGTAAAGCAGGAGAACTCGAACAAGAATCCTACTGTAAACAGCGTGCAGCGTGACTACATGGCAGGTGAGGTGAGCAAGGATATCACACGCCGTTTCCTGCTTCCTGAGGATATAGTGGAGGCTCATGAGAAGGGGCTTATCCATTTCCACGATGCAGATTATTTTGCACAGCATATGCACAATTGTGATCTTGTGAATCTTGAGGACATGCTTCAGAACGGCACAGTAATCAGTGAGACTATGATTGACACACCAAAGAGCTTTTCAACAGCCTGCAACATCGCTACACAGGCTATCGCACAGATTGCCAGCTCACAGTATGGTGGACAGAGTATCTCACTTGCTCATCTGGCACCGTTTGTACAGGTCAGTCGTGAAGTTCAGAAAGCAGGTGCAAAAGGAATTCGAGAGCGTAGGCCTTGATTTAGATGAAGAAAAATCAACGAGGTAGCAGAGCTTCGTGTCAAGGAAGAAATCAACCGCGGTGTGCAGATGATTCAGTATCGTCATCACGCTCATGACAACAAACGGACAGGCACCGTTTATCACAGTATTCATGTACGAATGAGGTATCCGATCCGCAGACAAAGGCAGATCTTGCCGCAATCATTGAGGAGATGCTGCACCAGAGAATAAAGGGCGTAAAGAACGAAAAGGGTGTATATATCACACCGGCATTCCCTAAGCTCATATATGTGCTTGAGGATGATAATATCACAGAGGATTCAAAGTACTGGAATCTCACAGTGCTTGCGGCACAGTGTTCTGCAAAGAGAATGGTGCCTGATTATATTTCAGAGAAGGTCATGAAGGAGCTTAAGGACGGAGATGTGTATACATGCATGGGCTGCCGTTCATTCCTCACAGTGGACAGATGCTCACAGACAGCAGGCAATGTGGCACATGCCAAGAACTTTGATCCAAACAAGCGTAAATACTATGGTCGTTTCAACCAGGGTGTAGTCACCTTAAATCTCGTTGATGTGGCATGCTCATCAGAAAAGGATGAGGAAAAATTCTGGAAGATACTTGATGAGAGACTTGAGCTGTGTCACAGAGCACTTATGTGCAGACATAAGAGGCTTCTTGGTACCAAATCCGATGTAGCACCGATTCTCTGGCAGAACGGAGCACTTGCACGTCTGAAAAAGGGAGAGGTGATAGACCCATTATTATTTAACGGATACTCAACAATCTCACTCGGCTATGCAGGACTTTGTGAGTGTGTGCGCTATATGAAGGGAGTATCACACACAGAGCCAAAGGAAGGCACACCGTTTGCACTTAAGGTAATGCAGCGTTTAAACGATGCATGTGAGCAGTGGAAAAAGGAGTCAAACATCGATTTCAGTATATATGGCACACCGCTTGAGTCTACCACCTATAAGTTTGCTAAGTGCTTACAGAAGCGCTTTGGTATCATCAAGGGTGTTACCGACAAGAACTATATTACAAATAGCTACCATGTGCATGTAACAGAGAAGATTAATGCATTTGACAAGCTAAAGTTTGAGTCTCAGTTCCAGAAGCTGTCTCCGGGTGGCGCTATCAGCTACGTGGAGGTACCAAACATGCAGGACAATATCCCTGCAGTGCTTTCAGTAATGCAGTACATTTACGACAATATCATGTACGCAGAGCTGAATACAAAGAGCGACTATTGCCAGGTATGCGGCTACGACGGAGAAATCAAAATCGTAGAGGAAGAGGGCTCAGGCAAGCTTATCTGGGAGTGCCCACACTGTGGCAATCGTGACCAGAACAAGATGAGTGTAGCCCGCCGTACATGCGGCTATATAGGCACACAGTTCTGGAATCAGGGAAGAACCCAGGAGATTAAAGAGCGAGTGCTTCATCTGTAGAAGTTAAAGGAGGTTATGTTTAAAGACAACTCTAATTGAAATAAGACAACTATAGTTGAAATAAGATAAAACAATAAATATATTCATTTACAACTATAGTTGAAATAGTTTTAGATAATCTACATTTAAAGAGGATAGAGTCGAGACCGAATTGGTTTCGGCTCTATTTTTTGCTTGCATACTTGAAATGAAATAAGAAAATGCTATAATAAAAAAAATAAAAATTCACAACTCTACATGAAATAAATTTTCGATAATTACAACTATATTTGAAATATTAATGCATATTATATACGCACAAACAAATAAAAAGGAGGATTGTATGAGTAATCGCTTATCAGCGAAAACAAAAGCCATTCGAAAGATGGGACAAGGAACGGGTGCAGACTATAAGCCTTATATTACGACCAGTGAGTTTAATAGCCATGGAACCACATCAGTCATCAAGGATTGGAAAACTGGTCGAGCTGTTCACTGCTTATCTCAGGGAGAAATGTATTGGTATTATATACTTCGTTGGGATGATACAAACATTGACGTAAGGGAACAATATCCTCTTGATTTTACAGAAACAGTTAATATAGCAAATAAGATGGGATTCTCCCCACCAAGAGAAATTATGACGACGGATATGCTGGTAACTAAAAAATGGAATAGAGGTTGCATATTCTGTTAAATCAGACAAGCAATTAAGTAAAAGACAAATGCAACTCTTGTGCATTGAAAAACAGTATTGGCTTAATCAAGGAACTAAATGTCAATTGGTATTTAAGTCGGAGATGAATACAATATTGGCATCAAATATTAGGCTTGTTACTGAGTTTTATGACGCGGCACTTGTATTCGATGTGGTTAGTGCAATAAAACACAAAATTGCTATTAAAGAAATAGAGTTCGATATGGATTCCAAATATATTGAAAATTCTGATCTGATGAAATTATTGGAGGTAAAAAATGAATAACCTCATTGCTGTGGGAGACATCCTTAAAGATTCTCAAACACAAACACGATACAGGATTGTAGATTTAGCATATGAGAATGTTGTGTTATGTCAGATGGATACCAAAAAGTTTATATTGACGATGCATAGTCTAAAAACAATAATCACCTTGATTGCAGATGGTGGGCTGATTGAAGAGTCAGAAGATACTATCGTGTTTGACGCGGAACTTTTGAATGGGAGTGTCAAAGAAAAATATATCACAAGACAGGCTGTTGTTTCTGAGATTATGAATATATATGGCAAACGTCTTACTGATTTATGTGGTAAGAGCCCGAAACCGGAATTAAAGGTGATATTGGAGAAATATTCCATGCCGACACCTTCATTCTGGAGAATGTTTACAAAATATATTCAAAGTGGAATGAAGGATTCTTCGCTTATTGACAACAGGCATTTTCGTTCAAAAGGAAATACCTATAATTACACCGTAAAACAGGGAAACCTTCAGAGTATTTTGGCCGAAGCGGTGTTTTGATTACTGATGAGATCAAGGGATATTTTAATGAGGCGCTTAAAGAGTACAAATCTGGAAGACAAAAAAATTTAAGGGCTTGTTACGACAAAATGAACGCTCTTCATTTTACTAAAACAGAGTTATGCAATGGTGTTCCTACGCTTGTTTTATTATCTGAAGCTGAGAGGCCGACAATGCGTCAATTTTATTACTATGCCAACAAGCAGCTTACAGAACAAGAAAAGGACGTTATAAAAACTTCCATGCAAGAACAACGCAACAACAAGAGGCTTATAACTAGCGACTCTATGTTTGAAGTATTTGGTCCGGGGATATGGTTGAAATCGACGCTTGTGAAGCAGATGTTTCTCTTGTGTCTACATTTGATCCGAATAAAACAATTGGAAGGCCTATCGTTTACTTTATGATAGATGTATTCACTAGAATGATTCTGGCAGTATCAGTTACTTTTGATAATAACTCAGTATTAGGCATCACAAATCTTTTTCTCAATCTTGCTGATGATAAGCTGGAATATTGTAAAAATATGGAATGGGCTTTGATAACCCAGCTATGTGGCAGTCGAATATCATACCCCGCAGATTGAGAGTAGACCGTGGATCAGAGTTTAAAAGTAAAGAATTTAATCGTATCTGCAATGAACTTGGAATTGAAAAGCAGATAGTACCGGGTGCTTCCGGATCCTTAAAAGGTATTGTTGAGCAATCCTTCCATCAGATGCATTCAAAGCAGAATCCACATCTTGAAAATTATGGCTTGATTGAAAAACGATATGACTCGAATCATCACAAGGAAGCTACTCTGAATATCAAGCAGTATACGAAAATGGTGATTAATTTTGTTCTGACGCATAATCAGGAATATGATTCTTCCTACCCTGTCACCAAAGAAATGATTGAACAGGGAATTAAACCTATTCCATGTTTTTTATGGGATTATGGTATTAAAAAGTACGGCAATCCTAGACCTATTCCTGTTCGCGAGCAATATCTTTTTAATCTGATGACTCCTGTGAAAGCAAAGATTGATAGGCGTGGAATATCTTACAAAAAGCTTTATTATTTGCCTGATAATGACCATGAACTTTCAAAAGTAATGTTTAAGGCAGGAACAAAGAAAATACCATTCGAAGCCCGAATGGATATGCGCGATGTTGGTCATATTTATTATCTGAATAATGGAAAACTCATTGATGCTCCGTTAAATGAAAGACTTTCCTGCAATGCAGATTTCAAAGGCTTGACTATGAAGCAATACGAAGATTATCTCAAGAAAAAGAAACAAATGGATGCAGAGGGTAGGGTTCATAATCAAGAACTTTCAGTATTTAATTATGCGGTGAATGCAGCGGTTGTGGATGAGGCAAAGAAAGAAACAATCTCTGATTCTAAGAATATGCGACCTGCAAGGGAATTGGAAAAGCAGTCTGTTTCACATGAAGGAAATATTATGACAAGAATCGAAACGTGCTCAGAAATTTCCAAAAAAGAACCGATTACACTTTCTGACGATGTGACTGTTGATAACGGAAAAGATTATAATAACTTTGAGGAAGCCCTTGAGGATTTTGGGAGAATAATTAGTGGAGGAACCATCCGTGAATTATAAATATATACAGTGCGAAGAAGGAACTTCGCAATATGACAACTATGACCTAAATGAAACAAATATTGTCGATGCTATTTATATTCCTGCTAGAATGGATATAGATAAAGGAATCCGTATATTGAGGCTCTTCCAAATCCGAGAGATGATTTTAGTATCAGAAGAGCTTATACAAGGGAACTTCCCGGATATAGCTATGACAAAGTCAAGAATATGTCTAAGCTCGACAAGATGCTTGCAGTCGGTACATTGAGAGAATTGCGGTTTCCGTTGCCGTTCAACAGGGAATTAGAGTTTTCGCTTTATAATGCTCTGCTTACTTCGTATAGGGCAAGAAAACAGATGAAATCTGATAATTCACGGATTGAATTAACAATAGATAATATCAGCAAGATGACGAATCTTATTCTAAGTGGAGATTCCAGCGAGGCTACAAATGCCGGGTTTTCACTAATCGGATATTCAGGCTGCGGGAAGAGTTCTGCTATCAGTAATCTTGTGAATTATTATCCACAGGTAATTATACATACCGATGAAAACGGGGCTATTTCCCTCAGATTACATATCTTGTGGTTAACTGTATTCCAAACAGTAACTTTTCCGCCTTGTATGAAGGTATTGGAGACGCTATAGATAAAGCTCTGAATAACATTACACCTATTTACTCAAAAGCAATCTCAAGAGTAAATGGTCTTGGAAAGAAGGCGGAACTGGTTAAGGAGTATGTAGAGAAGTTTGGTGTTGGTATCATTATCTTTGATGAGATTCAGTTCATAGATTTTGAACACACTAGAGAAAACACGTTCAATTCTCTTCTGACGCTGTCGAATAGAACAAAGGTTGCCATAGCAGTTGTTGGAACTGAAGACGCCAGAGACAAGATGTTTCAAGAACTCAGAACATCGAGAAGAATAGGAGTAATGATTAATGGTAATCTTTACTGTGAGAATAAGGATTACTTTAAACACCTTGTAAAATCACTTTTTAGGTATCAGTGGTTTGATACTCCGGTTGAGGCCACAAATGAACTTATAGATGCCTTGTATGATGTCACAAAGGGCATTGTAGATCAGCTCATCGCTGTATATTCGTGTATGCATTATGATTATCTTAGCAAAAAGAAAAAACCGACGGTTGACGCTAAATATGTGAGGAATGTTGCGAATAAGTTCTATCCGGGAATTCAGGACGTTTTGGCTAATCTCGAATCTACTGAGAATACAGTCAAACTTCACAATATCAGGCAAGAGGCAGAAATCAAAATAGATGCTCTTCTTGATGCTGCAAAACAAGAGACCGAGATGCAGAAACTCATCAATACAGATACTTCCATGGAAATGATTCAGTTATCCAATATCGTTTCCATTATAAGAGTATTGTATGACGAGTATTCAGATACACAGATCGAGACAGTCTATAATAAAGTAATTAGAAAGAAATCTTCGCAGGGAAAGAGTGAAAAAGAAATTAGTCGTCTTGTTATTGAACAGCTTCAGAAGATTCCAAAACGAAGCAATAAGAAAAACAAACTTGAAACGCCCGATATGCAACATATGAGAAATTTTTTAGGTATAAAGGAGAATTAATAGATTGGGATTTATTCCGGTAGGTAAAAAACCATATCCAGATGAACTGTTATATTCATGGATACATCGTCTTGCAACAGCGAATAGCTTGTTGTTGAAAGACTTTTTAATTGAGTATCTTGGTAAAAAATGCTACCGTTAATTCGCTCCAGCCGGATGTTAGACGGGAATTTGTTGGATTATACGACAGTCTTCTGAAAAAACCTGATATGGTCGAATTGTTCTTATCAGTCAGTACATTTCCATTTGAAGCGATGTTTATGACGGAAGGTCAACAGACGAAATACGTCAACAATGTTTTTACGGAGAAAAGCAACATAAATACTATCTCTAATGGCATATTTCAGCAATTACATGTGTGTCAGGAATGTGCTAAAGAAGATATTGCGACGTATGGAGAGGCTTATCTGCATCGAATACATCATCTTTGCGTAAAGGTGTGCCCAAAACACCACTGTACTCTTATGCGTTTTGATGGAACTAAGGGGCATGCCTGCGATTACGATTGGGCCACTTATTCTAAATATGAATTGACCTCAATATCAGACACTGTGTATGCAGATTATGTAAGAGAAATCTTTGATGCAGGTGTTACGACGGATATTAAATCACTAAAAGATATTCTGTACAGCACTTTGAAAGATCGAGGATATTCTGTTTCGGATGCATATGAGTCTTTTAACAACGACTTACATAGCTGGCAATATTCAAATCTGATCAAAATGGATATTCCGCATTTCCTGAAAGTAAAAATGATTACAGCTGAGCATATCTCTCCAGAGGAATTAATGCCGCTCTTTATGTTCCTGTACCCTGCCGTAAATGAAATGATATCACTCATTCAAAAGGCGGACAGCAATCCGCTGCTTGAAATATATCATTGTGATATATGTCATCGGGATTATATATCGACCCCTTTGCTGAGTTAAATGGATTTGGTTGTAGTTTTGTAATAAATATCTGTCGGAAAGCAGCTTTGTTAGCAGAGTGTTTGAAACAAATGGATATAGTGCGAACTCTAAATTTAAATCTATGAACCGGAAAATAGAGTTGATTCACCATAAGTGTGGTCATCATATGAGCATGACACCAAGAAGCTTCATATACGAGGGTGTTCGTTGTATGTGTGAATCAGTGATCACTGAAGTAGAGGCCAAGAAGACGATATCTGAGCTTGGAAACTATAATCTATGTGAGTTTACTTCGGCTGAATCACTATGCAAAATACGAGCACGGGATTGTGGTCATATCTTCAACGTGAGATATAGGAAGTTTGTTTGTTCTCCTTATTGTCGCATATGTTTCCCACGCAATATGACTACAGAGTGCCTTCGAGACAGAATTGTTATGGAATCTGATGGGGAATATGAAATGGTTGGAGATTTTGTAAATCAAAATACAAAAATATCAGTTCTTCATCATGTTTGCGGACAAACTACGGAATATAGCCCAAGATATTTTTATATGGGAGCCATATGTCCGCTCTGTAATAGTGTTTTCGTAGAACAATGGGAAAGAATGTATGCACTGTTGTTGGATTATAAGGCAGAGCATGGCAACATATCCATCCCGAAAAGAGCTGTATATAAAGGAGAAAAACTTGGACTATGGTGCCAACACCAGCGAGATAATTATAATTGCAATAAACGGACAATGACACCAGAAAGGGTGAAGAAACTATCTGATATCGGATTCGATTTCGACCCAAAAGAAACGGAATGGAACAGACGGTATGAGCAGTATCTTCGATATATCGAGGAAAAAAGTACGACATATATATCAAGGAGAACAGATTACGAAGACGAGCATCTTGGTGCGTGGGTGGAGACCCAGAGAAAATGGTATAAAACAGGAAAAATGAGCGATGAGCGCAAGGAAAAACTTTTAAAAGTCAATCCACTATTCTTTGAAAGTTGATGTTGGAATCTGTCATAATAAAATTTAGTTTATAGTTTAACTCCTTTTACAAAGTGTGTCTGATGCCCTTATCCTCATTTTTATTCGTTTTTACCACTTTTATACATTTTCTATTCATTTTTTGATAATGGGAAACTTATTTTTTACTAAGTTGTTGTGCGATTTATTAGAATGGAATTTTTGAAAGAGCCAGCACATTCAAGGTGCTGGCTCTTTCAATGTCACCTGTAATTGACAAACTTGAATTTATCCCTACAAATAGATTCTATTCCCTGAAAAATAAAGCGTGCTTTTTACAGTAGTCTAACACATGTTGATAAAAAATACTATATACAAACTAATGTCCGTGCTTTGCTTTCCATAAAAAGTTCCTTTCAAAAAATAAATTATATTTTCTATATTGAGGTGTTGAAAAAATGGTTCATAGACATTAATTTCGTATGTTGCGCTTTGGATTAGAGTCACATCTGATGTAGAAATTAGATGGTTGATAGTTTTGTAGTATATTGAATAAATTGGAAGGAAAGTTTTTATGACAGAATTAACACATATACATATATTACAAATAAAGTTGTAATAAAATCAATTTTAAATATAAATAAAAATAATATATTGCAAATAAAGTTGTTACAAAATGTCAAATATTAGCTAAAAATTTATGAATTTATTTCAAATAAAGTTGTAAAAAGACAGGTTATTGTTTATGACTAATGAGGAAATCTGGAATATTGGCTTAGAAGAGCGTACAGACGAGCTTTCAAAGCTGCAAAGCGAATATGACAGGTTCGACGTGGAGTGACGTAAAGCAGAATTTGAAATGGATATGTATGCACGTCTCAGGGAAGTAAACAATGCAATGCTTTATAAGCAGAAATTCTCAGAAAAATATGAGAAATGTGCCAGGGAATCTGAAAAGCTTACGAAACAGAAGAATGCACTTGAGAATGAGATTAGTGTTCTGAAAAGAGATATATTACATTGCGATTATTCGCAAGGAGTACGCAGACGGAAGCGTTGACTATGAAACCTCATTTACGGATATTGAAGATTTTAACGAAAGTTATTATTGTATTCTGAAATGTATCGGGAAAGAGGTGGGAATTGCAACGGACAATCCAAAAGTTCTAACCTATGCTTGTGTTATTCGTGGGAAAGAAGAAATTGAGAAAGAGCTTCTGCATGGAAATGGCAAGCAGTTAGAGTATATATAATCACGGTGATAAGAAAGGAGCTTATCTAGTTGACAAATAACAAGAAAAAGAGAAAGGTAGTTATTATATCTTTTTGTGCTGTTATCTTTCTGACCTGTATTATTGCACTATGTTTATCAAGCTATAAATCGCCTTATAAATATATGAAGGCTCATAATGGAACAACTGCACAGACAAAAGCAAATGAATTTTTGGCGCAAGCTCACATTGACGATAAGTATATAGTCTTTTTTGTAAATGAAAATGGTAATGTAGCGTGTGCTATTATGAAAAAAAAGCTGTTGTCCTATGATGTATTAAGAATTAGTGGTGAGTTATCTATAAGAAAAGATAATGAAAATTATTTATTCAGCGCATATGAGGATAATGGATATGAGTGGATAGATTGGGGGTTAATTAGTGAGAGTGATATAGACAAAATTTTAGTAAATGGTAAAGAAATGAACATTATTGATAATTTACAATATTCGTTTAGAATATGCTGGATAACAGGAAATGGTGAAGAAAATATTCCATCTAATCATGAAGAAATAAAAAGGTGCTGTTCGGTAAGGACAGCACCTTTTTTATAAAGTTAGTAAGGAATATTGGTTACAGTGCAAACCAAAGACCATTGTTCATCGACATTACTCAAATTGCTTGGATTCTGTTGAAGAGAAGTTAAAAGCCTCAATAGCATATAATTTTTGTAAGCATCATTGTGTTTCATTATCGGATACAATGCAATATACAAATAAGTCTAATTTTATGAACCCTGCAAACAATGAATCTGGGACACCGACATACTGTCATTATTCTGAAGCATATCCATTTGTTAATTATCAAAATCAAAAGATATATCAAGATTTTGATAAGTTTTGTCTTTTTAAACCATTTTTTCTATCTAATTTAGTAGATAGAAATGATCATATTGATATTTCATTTTATTTAGACAATGATTACGTAGCACCTTCAGGGGTTGCTGTTTATCGTAATAGTGATGGCACTTACAACAGAAACATCGCTGTGCCATTTTGGGTTGCAATAGAGACTCTTACATTTGGTGAAATATTAAGACTGTTGCACTATTTGCAAGATGATGTTCTTAAAGACGTTTTAAATGATTTTAATTTACCATTATCAAAACGTGCCCCGTTCTTAAATATGATTGATATTTTATTGTGTCTTAGAAATAACTGTGCACATACGACGCTACTTAATAGATTTCGGACGGAAAAAAGATATCGAATTAATGCATTATTAATTGCTTCGTTTTCATTAACACCTAAAAATGCAGATTCGGTGTTAAAATTATTTGATTCAATTAAAATATTAAGCTTTTTTACTGACGTATCTGCATTAAAGAAACCTTTACGGACATTAAAATTTAAAATATATGTTAGTATGGGAATAAAAAAGGGGAAAACAGTATATAATAAAATATTAGCACGAATGGGATGCGTAGACTATAAAAAATGGAATATAGCTTTATTTGAAACAAAATATTTTTTATAATTTCCTTGACATTTTTATAAATTAGTAGTATAATGCACACAACAAATGAGATGCCCTTAAGGGCGCTAAGTAATGGAGGCATTACTTTCGATAAAAAACCTAGCATATAATGCTAGGTTTTTTTGGTGGTGCGTTGACAGATATTAAATTAAAAAGCTACGGTACGGCTTTTTTATATAGTACCGGGGACTCTGGCAATTTGCCTATGAAAAAACTAAAAATTCTGATGCATATTAATATATTTAACTTGCATAAAAAGATTATTATACTTCTAAACGCGTAAAAGTATTGTGAAATTTCCACAAAATTAATGTGAATGTCATTTCTTGAATAACCGTTTGAATAAGCTGAATTTTGTATATTTTCCCATATTTACAAATATTAAATTGATGTATTTTTGCTAAATATTACAGAAATAAGTTGGCATTTATGTCTATTGAAACGTAAACATTTAATGTATAAACTGTAAATACAGTTATTGCAACCGATTGCGCTGTTGCGCATGAAACAGATAAAATCATGTGTGACATGCAATTTGTGAATGTGCATGACAGTGGCTTAATGGCTTTGATATTTATCAATTTGATAGTCATTTACCACTGCATAAAAACAAGGAGGAAAATATGAGCAGGAAGAGAAAAATGGCATCTATAACAAGTGCCGGACTGGTGTTTGCAATGCTTTTAAGCCAGAGCGCTGTGGCGGATTTGGGTACAGAGCAGGTTAAGGCAGCAGAGGAAGCCGCAAAGTGGGTAAACACAGAATATGTGGTGAATGGAGATTTCGAGTCAGGAGCAGATAATTGGGATATTAATATACCAAAAGACACTGAAAACTGGCTTTACGGATCGGGAGCAGAAAATGGATATTATTGCATCTGGGAGAATAAAACAGAGGAAGAAAAAATGTATCTATCTCACAAACCGTTAAGCTTCCGGCCGGAACATATAAACTTGGAATAAAAGCACCGGTGCAGCAGGTGGATTAAAACTGAGTGCAGGAGAATATGTCAGCACAGATTTAAAGGCTTCTGAGTGGGCTGATGATCAGAGCAAATGGGAATCAATTGAGACAGGAGAATTCATTCTTGATAAGGAAAGTGACGTGAAGGTTTTGTTTCAGGAAAGCTGACAGCATGGAATAAAGGCAGCGCAATTGATGATATTGTTTTGTATGAAAAAGAAGCAGATGATACTGACTCTTCCGAAGAAAACAAGAAAGGCTACACAATTTCAGTAAACCAGACTGAAGTAGCCGTAGAAAATGGTGATACAGTCAATCTTGAAGCAAAGATTACTTATGATGGAAAAGAAATAAGTGAACTTCCTGAGGGAGTAAATTTATGGTGGTGGGTTGATACATGGAATGATCACACAGATGGATTGAGTGACGGAACATTAGAAAATGACAATGGTTCCGGAAAAACTTTTAAAGCAGCCTACACAACAAAGTCAGCCGGTAAGTATTATGTTGTAGCCCAGCTTAAGGATGCAAATGACAATGAACTTGGTTCTGTATGTACAACTATTACATCAAAGGCGCCGGAAATTGATACCTCAGTAGACAATGACGATATTGTTGTTGCAAAGGTAAAGGATTTGTCGCCTGATTTCATAATGGGAATGGACATTTCATCTGTTATAACAGAATTAGGCAGTGGTGTTGTATACAAGGATTATAGCGGAAAAGAAATTAACAACGTGACAGATTTCTGCAAATTCCTGGCAGAAAACGGCATAAACCATATCCGTGTCAGAGTATGGAATGATCCATATGATTCAAACGGAAACGGATATGGTGGTGGAAATAACGATGTGGCAACAGCAAAGAAAATTGCTGATGCATGCCGCAGCGCAGGCATAAAAATGCTTGTTGATTTTCATTGCTCAGATTTCTGGACAGATCCGAGTAAACAGATGGTGCCTAAGGCATGGAAGGACTATACAGTTGATGAGAAGGCCGTAGCTGTAGAAAAGTTTATCAACGAATCATTAAATACAATTGATGCATCAAAGGATGTTGTTGATATGGTTCAGGTTGGAAACGAGACAACAGGCGGTTTTATAGGTGAAACAAATATGCAAGCCATGTGCAAGCTCTTTTCCGCAGGCACAAAAGGTGTTAAGGATTACAACAGTGACGTAAAGGTTGTGATTCATGTGGAAAGTCCACAGAAGAATACACTCACAACGTGGTCAGATAATCTTGAAAAATATAATGTAAATTATGATATTCTTGGAACAAGCTATTATCCATACTGGCATGGTACACTGAGCAATTTAAAGAAAGAACTCAGCTATGTTAAGACGAAGCACAACAAGGATGCAATGGTTGTAGAAACAAGCTATGCATATACACTTGATGATTCAGATGGTCATGGAAATACTGTTCGTGAGGGAAATAATGATGACTCGGCAGATGCCACAGAGCCTTTCACTGTGCAGGGACAGGCTACTTTCATGAGAAATCTCATCAATGCTGTAAATGAAGCAGGTGGACTTGGTGTATATTACTGGGAGCCGGCATGGATTACAGTTGGAGATACAACAGGTCTTTCAGAGGAAACTGCAGCGGCAAGATATGAAGCAAATAAAAAGATTTGGGAGGAAAAGGGCTCAGGCTGGGCATCAAGCTACAGCGGTGAGTATGATCAAAAGATGCAGGAAAATGGTATGGAGGTTCCGCTGTTGACAATTAGGCAATGTTTTATCCGGATGGAACAGCAACAGCAGGTCTTAAGGTATGGAATTACGTAAAGACCGGTGCAAAGGTGACCAAAATCGGAGTTGAGGATATAGAAACAGCAGATGTCACATCAGAGGCAGGAAAAGAGATAGAGCTTCCCAAAACAGTTAATGTGACATACAATACCGAAAAGGTTGAAGAGAACGTTGTTTGGAATACAGAGGGAATTGATTTTCAAAGGCAGGAACATACACTGTAGAGGGAACTGTCAAATTCAGCAGAAAAATCGAGCGTGGTGCTTATAAAGATAAGACATCCGGTACAACAAAATGTACAGTAGTTATAAAGCAGAAAAATCTTATTACAGATGCAGATGATGCAGGCCTTGAAAAGGCTGATAATTTTACTGTCAATAACAAGATTGTCGATTCAGTTTCTTCCACCAAGGATGATAAGAAGTCAGGAGAAGCATGTGCTCACTGGTACAATGGTGGAGAAGATAAGACCGAGGCTGCCATTACTTACAATAAAGCTATTACACTTGCTTCAGGCGAGTACATCTTTGAGTATGTAGGACAGGGAGCCGACGGAGATGAGCTTTATGCTGAGGTTATGGATTCAGAAGGCAATATCATTGCAAAGGGTGACAATGTAACACTTACAGGCTGGAAAAACTGGAAGACTCAAGCGTTTCATTTAAGCTTGAGAAAGAAACCAAAGTTACACTTGTTGTCGGTATCGTGAGTGCAAAAGGTGGCTGGGGAACAGTTGATGACCTATACTTATATCAGACAAAGTCAGCTGACAAGAGTGATGCCGATAATGGTAATACCGGTGATGATGAAAACAAGAAGCCGGATACCCCATCTACTGATGATAATAACAAGGACAATACAGGTAGCGGTGATACCAACAAAGATGATAGTACATCAAAGGATGACAATACAACCAATGGTGATCGGGATAGCAATACAGGAAACGGTGATACAGCCACACAGCCTGCAAAGACTCTTACACCGGGAGCAGTTGTATCAAGCATCCGACACCAAAACAACTGTAAAGGACACTAAGGAATCCTTCCGGATACAGTAAAATTCGAGTCAAAGAAGGTAACTGATGAGAAGGAAGTGGCAAAGGTTGCAGATGTAGTAAAGGATAAAATTGTAGGAGTAAAGGATGTTTTAATATATGAGCTTAATCTGACAGATGGCACTACACAGCTTCATCAGCTTGCAGACAAGGTTCGAGGTAACTATGGATATGCCGTTTGCATTAGCTGACAATGAGGCAATCAAGGTGTTCCGTGTAGATTCAGACAAGCTATAGCGTGCACATCAAGGGTAGCAGATGGAAAGCTTGTATTTGAGACAGACCATTTCAGCACATTTGCCTTTGTAAAGGTAAATACCAATGCAGGTACTAAAGCAGCTCCAGAAGGCGCAGCAAAGACCTCAGATGACAGCAATATGTATATGTGGCTTGTTATCGCAATGGCAGGTCTTGGTGTATCAATCGCAGCTCTTATGAACCGCAAAAAGGAGCAGGCATAGCAGTGTTTCTAAAAGCACAACATAAAGCATAAGAAAAAAATAAAACCGTCGTACCGGGGCCGTAAATAGCAGGGTACGACGGTTTTACTTATGTTTTTAAATGATTAATTACTTTAATTATTCATCAAACTTTTCGGCTTTATCGAAGAGCTCATAAACCTCTTTTGAAGGCTCATTTGTGCAAAGTGTCACAACAACGGCTGCGATAAGTCCTAAAACAAATCCGGCAGCAGCTCGTAGATTCCGGTTGATGTGAGGAATGCATACCACAATATATCAACGGCAGCACCTGTTATGATTCCTGCAACAGCACCCTTGAAGTTAAAGCGCTTCCAGAAGAGGCTGAGCATGATTGCAGGTCAAAGGCAGCTCAAAGATACCCCATGCATTGGAAACAAGTGCCATGATAGAGCCGGCATTAGGGTTTGATGCGATGATGAGTGCTGCAACAGAGATTCCAAGAACGACAATACGGCCGGTCCACATCATCTCTTTGTCACTTGCCTTGCCTTTTCTGATGACAGGCTTGTACACATCACTCGAGAAAGCAGATGAAGCAGCAAGCAGCTGGCTGTCTGCGGTACTCATGGAAGCGGCAAGCACTGCTGAGAGGAGTATACCTGAGATAACACCCGGGAAAATCTTTCTTACAATCTGGATGAAAACAAGAGAGTTTTCATTGATTGATTCGTCAAAGCCAAGGAAAAGTCTTCCGATTACTCCGATTAAAGTCGCAAAAATACAATAAGCAGAGTCCATGTGATTCCGATTTTTGCTGATTTTTTCAAATCCTTCTGTGATTTGATGGACATGAATCTGATGATGATATGTGGCATACCAAAGTAACCAAGTCCCATGCCAGTCCTTATCCTGCCAGCTTGAGAATGGATTTAAGTAACCGCCCGGGAGTGCTGACATAGATGATGTATCAAGCATAAATGCTGCAAAATCGGTGCTATAAACATAGAACCAAGCACGAGCATGCCCTGGAAAAATCGGTCCAGCATACAGCCGAGAAGCCGCCGAGGAAGGTATAGCCTACGATGACAACTGCTGCAAGATACATGGCAATCTGTGGATCCATTCCTATTACAGTGTGGAAAAAGAGTACCATGCCTTTACGCTCGATGCCGCATAAATAGTGTATGCAACCAAAAACACAATTGCACAAATCACCTGCAGTGCAAGTGATTTGGACAGGAATCTGTTGGTCAGATACTGCGGAATGGTGATGGAGTCGTTTGCTACAATCGAGAATTTTCAGTCTAGGGGCCTCTAGCAGCCAGCTTATAGTGTAGCCGATTGCAAGTCCTACAGGAATCCATACCTGACCTAAGCCCAGTGCATAGATAGAAGTAGGAAGTCCCATGAGTACCCATGCACTCATGTCTGAGGCTCCGGCTGACAGCGCCGCAACCCATGGTCCCATCTCACGTCCGCCGAGGAAGTAGGTCTTTTCTCCGCCGTTTCTGTTTTTCACGAAGAAGAAGATACCGATACCCAGCATGCACAGCAGATAGACGATAAATACAATAATTTCTGATGTTTTCATTTGTAGTACCTCTTTAATAGTTTATTTAGTAACCATGCTACCACGTTAGCGTGATAAAGGCAAGAAAAACTTTCTCTTGACGAATACACTGCGTTGACATATCATAGTATATAAGTGAAAGGGAGTAGCGGCACGAGAGTGCTTACTTATCCGTCAGTACGATTGCTCATACATATCATACATATATGACAGCAATGAGTGATTAAATGGCGAGACTTTTGTTGTTTTATACAGCAGAAGTGTCGCCTTTTTTGTATACAAAAACCTTCTGCTGATAGGACATAGCTGTAACTATCAATTAATCAGGCATCCTTAAAAAGGACGGAGGAAAATTATGATTTTTGTAGCAATTTTACTGCTTATAGCAGGCTTTGTAGCACTGGTGAAGGGCGCGGATGTGTTTGTGGATGGAGCGGCGGCGCTCGCCGGGAAATTTGGTATTCCGCAGCTTGTGATTGGACTGACGATTGTGGCGATGGGTACACGTCGCTGCCGGAGGCGGCAGTCAGCATCACTGCAGGAATAAAGGGTAATGCGGGGATTACAGTCGGCAATATTGTCGGCAGCAATATACTAAATATCCTTATAATCCTGGGAGTGACGGCACTCATCACAAATGTAGCCATACAAAAAACCACCTTCAAATACGAGATACCGTACATGCTTCTTATCACAGCGGTGCTTCTCGTGATGGGAATGACAGGCAATGAAATCACATTCATTGAGGGTGTTATACTGTGGATTTTATTTATTGCATATCTGCTTTATTTGTATTTTCTGGCAAAAAAGGGCAATGACAGCGGTGATGAGCAGTCGGTAAAGCTATATCCGGTATGGAAATGTCTGCTCTTTATTGTGCTGGGCGGTGTGCGTCGTAATGGAAGCCAACTTGTCGTAAACGGTGCCACGACCATAGCAAGAGCCTGCGGCATGAGTGAGCGCTTTATCGGACTGACAATCGTTGCATTCGGCACATCTCTTCGGACTTGTTACATCTGTTTCAGCAGCACGCAAGGGAAATGCCGGTATAGCGATTGGAAATATAGTCGGCAGCAATATTTTCAATATACTCTTTGTAATCGGAACAGTAGCTCTCATTTGTCCGGTGCCGTTTGAGAGCAGGTTTGTGATTGATACAGTTGTGGCAATACTGTGCGGTGTGCTCCTGTGGGGCGGTACGATAAGACATAAAGAGCTTAGAAAGCCATGTGGAGTGGTGATGCTGCTTTGCTATGCGGCATATTTTGTATATTTGGCAGCTATGTAATGATGTATTTTTGAATTGCGATGACTGTGTTTAAAAAGAGTGTGATGAAGAGATAATAATTAAATTTAGCAAACTGTCAATAATTGTGCATACAAATCGATGCTTTGACATCAAAATGATTGCGATTTTGCATTAAATATAAATAATTAATTAAAAATAGCACTCTTGCTTGACAAGTGCTGATTGCAGGTGTATAACGTAGTCAGAACGAACGTAAGGAAGCGATTATAATGGATAAAAACCCAAAGCATCCATTGAAGAAAAAGAATAAGGCAGATGCAAAGAAGCATCAGAAGCATGTATACGAATAGCGCTTCCACTAAGGAATACTATCCAGTAAGCACAATGTACCCCAGCCCGTAACAGGGTTGGGGTATTTTGTGTTTTTGGAAGTGTTTTCAGAGACAGCCCTGAGGCAGCTGTAAATACATTTTCACCGGCACCTTTATGAGAGGCTTTAAGCTTGTCGCCATACATATAGAGGTCATTTCCGCGCACAATTCCCTTCCATCAGAAGCGCAGCCGCACCGGTTACAAACGGTGCAGCCATAGATGTCCCTGTTTTTGAAGTGTAGCCTCCTGTGTTTGAGCATGAAATAATGTCTACACCGGGCGCAATGATATCAGGCTTTATGCTGTCAAAGGCCCAGGTATAGCCTCGGCCGGAAAAGGCGGCTGTGCGGTTTGTTTGGCTGTCATAGGCTCCGACAGATATGACATTTTGAGCGGTTGAGGGATGGTCGGGTGATATCAGGCGATGCATGGATAAATGAGGTCTGTGCATTGCGCAGGGCACGACGGCAGCCATATATCCATGAGCCGTCCTTTACAGATATGGGTTCAAGTGATATTTTCCAGATGCCGGGTGAGATATATTCCGATCCCATGAGTTCAATGAATATTTCCTGAAAAGGAGAGTAGGGAGAGGGACCGCCGCCTGTTATATATATGTCTGTCCCATCGAGATTGTATCTGTATGTAAAGCCCTTTGCCTGATTGGTAATTGTATCGGGAATCTCCAGCATATCATTATTTGGTGCACTAATGCGCAGCTGTATCTCATCCCAGTATTTTTTCCATAAATCAATGGAAAGAGACGGCTCAGGATAGCCTATCGCAAGCTCTGCATCGGCAGGGGTATGAGCTGCCGTTTGCACAAAGCCGGCTCCATCGTTACTGAGCCGACTGAGACAGCGCAGCGGTAGTTTCCTGCTATATAGTCCAGGTATGCTTCAAGCAGTGAGGTGCCGCTGTGCGAGCCGTTGCTTGTGCCAAAGCTTAGGTTTATGACGATAGGCATGTTCATATCGATTGATTTTCTTATGCAAAAGTCTACTGCCAGCATAATCTGCGTGGTTGTGGGAAAGCTGGCACCGCCTGAGGTTTTGAGTTTTACGATTATAAGAGTGCTTTCATAAGCAACACCGCGGTATTTTGTGTTTTGTTCATTACCATTTCCGTTTCCGGCAGCGATTCCTGCCACATGAGTGCCGTGCCCGGATATGTCGATGCTTGGGCAGATGCGCTGCATTTCTAAGCTGTTTTCTGCATTTATGGCTTTGGTGATCGTATCGCGGTCATATAAGGTGCCGAAAGGGATGATATCACTGTGTGAGGAATCATCGGAAACAGTCTGGTCCCACAGATAGGCGATTCTGCTTACACCATCCTGTATAAAAGCCGGATGGGCATAGTAAATTCCGGAGTCGATAATGCCTACGAGCACACCTTTTCCGGTCAGATTATATGGATTGGTGTGTACGGGAGTGATGCATGAGGCCTGCGAGCCCTCGTACATCATCGTAGTTAAACTGCTTTGGCTTTTCCATATATATGATTTCATCGCACAGGGCAACGGTATTTACAAGTGATTTCTCAATTACGAGCACCGCATAGTTTCCGAGCAGCCTCGTGATGAGTACAGAAGGATACTTTTCTTTTATTTTTTCGATGTCACCGACATATTTTACTATCACTTCCCAGCTATCACTCTCCGGCAGATAGCCGCTTGAAAGCCCACCCTCTTTTCCAAGCTCATAAGGGGTGGACAACAGGGCGGCGGACAGCTGTGGAGAAATTTTCTCACTAAATGCTATTTCCATACTAACCTCCATTTTTTATTAGTAAAATATTAAAAAAATCTTAAAAGACAGATGCAATATATATTTGGTATGATTAATTCATAATCAATCAATTAATTATAAGAAACCGGGAGGTCGAAATGAGTAAAAAGAAAAAGATAATCATTTCAGTGATTGCAGCTGTTCTTATCATAGCAGTGATTGTGTCAGCTGTTGTCATTGCAATGACAAAGGGAAAGAATGCAGCAAAGGCATCGGGAGTCTATGCAAACAAGGTCGCTGATGTCATGTATCAGGCGGGAAGTACTGACAAGTACAGCGGTGTCGTGGAAGCAGCCGATACCATGGATATCAAGGCTGACAGTGAAAAACGGTAAAAGATATTCTTGTGAGGGGGATGAGGTACAGGTGGGCACACCTCTTTTACCTATGATACAAAGGATCTTGCTGCGAAAAGGAAAGCGCCACGCTTGAGCTTGAGAGCTTAAACAATACGCTTTCCGGCTATGATGCACAGATAGAGCAGCTCACCAAGGAAAAGAAGGAAGCGCCAAAGGATCAGCAGCTTGACTATACACTGCAGATTCAGCAGGCGCAGACACAGCAGACAGACTCGAGTACGATATTGCCACGAAGAAGGCAGAGATAGAAAAGTATGATGAGAGCATCAAAATGCCACTGTCAGCACAATGATTGGTGTTGTAAAGAAAATCAATGAGAATCAGGTGCAGACACAGCAGATACTGCATTTATGACAATCGTTGCCACGGGTGATTACAGGGTAAAGGGCACAATTGATGAGCAGAGCTTTTTAAACAGTGGACTCGCAGAGGGCAGGCAGTTATAGTGCGCTCGAGAGTTGATGAGTCAAAGACATGGCAGGGTTACCATCAGCAAGGTTGATACTGAGAATACTCAGACTGATAACAGCAATTCCGGCATGTATGATGATGGAAGCAGCGAGCAGAAGGCATCAAAGTACAACTTCTATGTGCAGCTTACAGGCACAGGCGACATGCTTTTAGGACAGCATGTATATGTGCGGATTTCGGACAGACGCAGGTGAAGGATGGTATTTGGATTGATGAGAGCTATGTCGTAAAGGATGGCGATGATGCATATGTATGGACACTTAATAAAAAGGATAAGCTTGAGAAGACAAAGGTTGAGCTTGGAGACTATGACGAGAATCTCATGATGTATGAAATCAAGTCAGGGCTTACAAAGGATGACTATATAGTATGGGCATCTGATGATCTTTATGAGGGTGAGCGGCACAGTCATGGGAAGAGTACGTTGAAAATGGCGGCGGTGAAGATTCAGTCTATGACGATATGGGTACAGCTCTTGATGACCAGATGCTTGAGGGCACTGAGGGCGGTCCTGTTGATGATGGCACAATGGACGATGGCACAATGGACGAAGGTGCTGCGGATGCCACCGGTTCAGGTGACGCGGAGGTACAGTAGATGATTCTAGAACTCCAGCATATTTATAAAAACTATGACCAGGATAAGCTCGTGGTGCCGGTTTTAAAGGATGTCTCACTCCAGATTGAGGAGGGAGAGTACGTGGCAATCATGGGGCCGTCGGGCGGCAAGACCACTCTCATGAATATAGTGGGCTGTCTTGATCTGCCAACATCGGGTACATATATACTTGACGGCAGACCTGTCAGTGAGCTTAAGGAAAAGGAGCTTACGAGAGTCAGACGGGATACAATTGGATTTGTATTCCAGAATTTCCAACTCATGCCGAGAGAGTGTGCACTGGACAATGTATGCCTGCCACTCATATATGCCGGTGTGAGCAAAAAGGACAGAAGGCAGATGGGCATGGAGGCATTAGAGCGTGTAGGGCTTTCAGACAGGGCTGATTTCAGGCCAACACAGCTTTCAGGAGGACAGAAGCAGAGAGTGGCGATAGCGAGAGCTATGGTCAATCATCCAAAGCTTCTGCTTGCGGATGAGCCTACGGGAGCACTTGATTCAAAGTCAGGCAAGCAGGTGCTTGAGCTCTTTGAGAGCCTTAATGAGTCCGGTGTGACTGTTGTCGTGATTACACATGACAGAAAGGTAGCCGAGCAGGCAAAGCGCATCGTACACATCATAGACGGCGAGATAACAGAGGAAGGACAGGAGGCAGGTAATGAAAAAGAAAAAGAGAATTAAGATCATTATAATAGCTGTCCTTGTAGTTGCAGTTGCAGCGGGAAGCATCACAGGAGTTGTTTATTACAGGAACTCCAAGGGGCTTGCTTCCGTCATGAGTGTTTCAATGATCAGCACGACAAACGACTACACATCCATGACCAGTGAGGGAATGGTGTGTGATGATGCATGTCAGACAATCAATTTAAAGGATGGACAGAAGGTGACAGAGGTTTATGTCACAAAGGATCAGCAGGTAAAGGCCGGAGATAAACTCCTTGCATATGATGTGACGAGTCTTTCGCTCTCGGTTGAGATGAAGCAGCTTGAGATACAGAGTCTTGAGAACCAGCTTGCATCGGAAAAACAGAAGCTTGACAAGCTAAAGAACACTAAACCGGTTGAAAAGCAGCCCGAGACTCCTGTTACACCTGAGCCACAGCCTGACTCACAGCCGTCTGCGCCTGATGAACAGCGTGATGTGATATCTGATTTGTCAGAGGCCAAAGGAATCGGTACAGAGGACGATCCTTATGTATTTACATGTACAGAAGCCTCATATGTATCAGGAGCGCTTTTGAATACACTCTCAGAAAAGAGCGCGGTAGCGCGGTTTGTAATAGGAGATGCGAATGCACCTGATATGGAGCTTATCGTAAGAGGAGATAGGCTTGGCGGCTATGATGAAAGCGATGAGATAAAGCTTTTCCTTGCAGGCACAACTACAGCAGGAGATGCTTCTGATGATACAGAAGGAAGTGAGCCGTCAGATACAAAACAGACAGTGCCACAGAACAGACCGCACAGACAGAAGCTGATACCGCGGCAGAAGAAAGACATACACTGCAGATGAGCTTAAGGATGCCATAAAGGAGCAGACCAGAAGTGTTGCCGATGTTGATTTACAAAAGAGAATTGCACAGGCTGATTTAAAGGAGCTTCAGAGCGAGCTTGAGGATGGCGTGGTATATGCAAAGAAGGATGGAATTGTGACAACAGTCTGTGATCCTGCCAATCCACCGAAGGACGGTACACCTTTCCTGCAGCTTTCGGGAGCATCGGGACTGTATATCAGCGGAACAATCGGTGAGCTGGATCTGGATACGGTAAAAATAGGACAGAGCGTATCAGCAGTCAACTACATGACAGGTGATACCTATGAGGGCACGATATCCGAGATAAGCAATGTGCCGTCAGACAGCGTAAACTATTATGGAGACAGCAATCCAAACTCCTCATTCTATGAGTACACCGCGTACATTGAGAATCCGCAGAATCTCAAAAAGGGCGATTCACTTGAGTTGACCATAGATACATCATCAGAGGGCTCTGACAGCGGACTATATATCGACAAGTCATATGTCAGAACAGAGAACGGACAGTCATATATATACAAGGATGACAACGGAAAGCTCAAAAGCAGTCTGTCAAAACAGGCAAGTCGCTCTGGGGCTCATATGTGGAGATAAAGTCAGGTCTGACAAATGATGACTATATCGCATTCCCGTATGGAGTCATCGGGGGGCGAGAAAACCAAGGTGTCGGAAGATGGTATGTATTAGTTTAGCAGGGAGGATTAAAGATGCTTGAAAATATTAGATTGTCCTTTAGGGGAATCTGGTCACATAAGATGCGTTCGTTTCTGACCATGCTTGGAATCATCATCGGAATTGCAGCAATTATTGCGATTGTTTCCACAATTCGGGCACAAACGAACAGATAGAAAAGAACCTCATAGGTTCGGGAAGTAATAACGTAAAGGTCACACTGCAGAAGGATGGCTATGATATGGATTTATCATATGAAACGGCGCCGGCAGGAGTGACTGAGGTATCGGCTGCCACACTTGACAGCATAAAGGAGCTCGACCATGTGAAAAATGCAGCTCTTTACCGTACAAGACAGGCTTCTAATGCAGTCTATTATCTGAACACGGCGCTTTCGGGCGGCAATATAACATGTGTCGATGACGGATATTTCGATACTGCAAGCTATGTAGTCATGAAGGGCAGAGGCTTCTCAAAGAATGACTATGCAAATGCACGCAGGGTGGCTCTTATTGATGAGAGCGTGGAGAGCAGCCTGTTTTGGAGAGAGCGCACTCGGCAAGACAGTAGAGATACAGGGATATCCGTTTACAGTAGTCGGTGTAGTCACGGAAAAGGACAGCTATGACCTGGTAATAAACTCAATGGATGATTACTATATGTATGCCCATGATGACAGCCAGGGCAATGTATTTGTGCCAAGCGGAACATGGCCGGTTATATTTGGTTATGATGAGCCGCAGAACCTTTTGCTTAAGGCAGACAGCACGGATACCATGGCTACAGTGGGAAAGGCTGCTGAGGAGATACTTAACAGTAATTTAAATGTCACAGACGGCTCTGATGTGACCTACAAGGCACAGGATTTACAGGAGCAGGCAAAGCAAATACAGCAGCTCAGCCAGTCAACCAACATGATGCTCATCTGGATTGCCGGAATATCACTGCTAGTCGGTGGTATCGGTGTCATGAATATCATGCTTGTGTCAGTCACAGAGCGTACCTCAGAGATAGGACTTAAAAAAGCAATCGGAGCAGGAAAGGGAGCAATACTTGGACAGTTCCTCACAGAGGCAGTTGTTCTCACAAGTCTTGGAGGTTTGGTCGGAGTGCTGGTCGGAGTGATACTCTCTAAGGTCATCTCAATGCTAAACGGCACGCCGACAGCGATAAGTCCGGCAGCAGCTATACTTGCGGTGCTTTTTTCCATGGCAATCGGAATCATATTCGGTATGCTTCCTTCATACAAGGCAGCGAACCTGAACCCTATTGACGCACTGCGCCATGAGTAATTTTTATTAAAATTGCCGTTATTGTGAAAAAAATAACAATTCTTTGTATTTTGATGAATACAAGGGTAGAAAAAGTTTAAAAAATTTTGTAGAATGTTCCTAGTAGATAAATACTAGGAGCATTTTTTTAGAGGAATCAGGTCATGTGATATGGGAAGTGTCACATGGTATAATGATTCTTCTAAGTATGTAATTAATCGTAACAAAATATACATTATTTTAAGGAAAAGGAGATAATATGTACGCTGACGAAAACGTAATCAAAATCAAACATGCAGTTTTGCTTGAGGTCGCAAAGGCTGCATTTGCAGGTAACCTCGATGAGATCAGAGATGACATCCCATTTACACTTATTCGGGACCGACACCTCAGTTCCGTTGCTGTATCTACAAGGAGAGAAATCATCCGTCAACGTGTCAGACTTGCAGAGGGTAAAGCACCAAGCGCAAACGATGACGGCAATATCATCCAGGTAATCAGCTCAGCATGTGAGGATTGTCCGATTTCGAGCTACACAGTTACTGAGAACTGTCAGAACTGTCTTGGCAAGGCTTGTATCAATGCATGTAAGTTCGGAGCAATCGAGGCAGGACGTCTCCGCTCACATATCGACCCACAGAAGTGTAAGGAGTGTGGACGCTGTGCACAGGCATGTCCTTACAACGCTATCGCTCATTTAAAGAGACCATGTAAGTTCTCTTGTCCTGTAAATGCCATTACATACAATGAGTACGGCATTTCAGTGATTGATGAGCAAATGTATCAGATGTGGTAAGTGTATCCACAGCTGTCCATTCGGAGCTATCGGATCAAAGACATATATCGTAGATGTAATCGATGCAATCAAGTCAGAGAACAAGCATGTATACGCTATGGTTGCACCTGCAGCAGAGGGACAGTTTGGCGCAAATATCACTATGAACAGCTGGAAGAAAGCTATGCAGGCAGTTGGCTTCAACGGTTTTGTTGAGGTAGCACTCGGAGGAGATATGACAGCAGCATACGAGGCTGATGAGTGGCTTGATGCATACGAGGCAGGAGAGAAGAAGGTTACATCATGCTGTCCTGGATTTGTAAATATGGTTAGAAAGCACTATCCTGATCTTGCTGACAAGATTTCTACAACTGTTTCACCTATGTGTGCAGTTTCAAGAATGATCAAGGCAAAGGATCCTGATGCAGTTACAGTATTCATCGGACCATGTGTTGCCAAGAAGTCAGAGGTACATGATCAGAAGATAGAGGGCAATGCAGACTATGTACTTACCTTCAGCGAGATTCGTGCTATTATGAAGGCAAAGGGAGTACAGCTTGAGGCTGATGATACCTCATATCAGGAGGGTTCAGTATTCGGTAAGCGTTTCGCAAACTCAGGCGGAGTTACAGCAGCCGTAATCGAGAGCATGAAGGAAAAAGGCGAGGATGTTGATTGCAAGGTTTGCAAGGCAAACGGAGCAGCAGAGTGTAAGAAGGCACTTCTCCTCATGAAGGCAGGCAAGCTTCCAGAGAACTTCATCGAGGGAATGGCATGTGAGGGCGGCTGCGTAGGCGGACCAAGCTCATACAATGACATGGTGACTACCAAGAAGTTCCGTGATGATCTCTTAAGCAGAGCAGATGACAGAAAGATTCGTGACAACATCGCCAACTACCATATGGAGACATTTGAGATGCACCGCAAGGAGCAGTAATAAAATGATTGTTACAGCATAAGCTTTTTAAATCCCCCGACTTGTTCGGGGGATTTTTGTGATTGCGAATATCTGCAAAAAGATATGTGGTTAGTCATATTGAGAACTGAATAGTAACAAAGATATTAAATAAATTAAGTACATATTACGACTCTATCACTGGTTTTCGGGATAAAGAAACAATTGTAACACAACTGAAATATATGAAGCCAACATTAAGAAATTCTCAAGGAATTTGCAGTAGCAAAAAAGATTGTTTAACGCTATAATAGATACTGCTTGAAATAATATTATCAGGTTTGAGTAATAATATAGAGAGAATAATTATAAAATGCTAAAGAGGATTAGAAAAATGGACAAAAATAAAAAGATGATTATCGGCATACTTACGGCTGTAATAGTTCTGGTGGTGGCGTTTATAGTGTATATCACATGCTTTGATTCACACATTGAGTTCAGCAGCAAGTTCAAAAACGGTATTACTGTTGAGTATGGCAAAAGTTTGAGGCGCCAAAAATCAAGGCGTATGTCAAAGGCAGGCTTATAAACCGAAAGGGAAAAGAGATAAAATGCACTATAGACAGTAATGTCGATGCAACAAAGATAGGTTCATACGAGATAAAAGTAACTGCTCAATACGGTAAAAACAGCGACACAGACCATCAAGGTTGAGGTGAGGGATAAGAAGGCTCGAGATTGCATTAAATGGCGATGCAGAGATGACTGTAGAGGCAGGCAGCGAGTTCAGTGACCCGGGATATACGGCAAATGACAACTATGATGGGGATCTGACAGACAAGGTATCTGTCACAGGAGCTGTCGATACTTCAAAGCCGGGAGACTATGAGATAAAGTACAGTGTCGCTGACTCGTCAAAGAATGAGATCGAGGTCAAAAGGACTGTGCATGTCACAGATACCACTGCACCGCAGATAAAGCTTTCGGGTGATGATTTTATGTCTGTAAAAAGGTGATAAGTACAGAGATCCGGGATACACGGCAACAGACAATTGTGACGGAGACATCACAGACAGTGTCAAGGTATCGAGATAAGGTAGATAAGGATAAGGCAGGAAAGTATACTGTGACATATGAGGTCTCAGATTCATCAGGCAATAAGGCTACAGCTACAAGAGTGGTCAGTGTGTATGATCCGGCTGCCACGGCAGACACAGTAAATCCGGGCAACAAGATTATTTATCTGACCTTTGACGATGGTCCCGGAAAGTATACACAGGGGCTATTAGATGTGCTTGATAAATACAATGTAAAGGCCACCTTCTTTGTTACAAATACACATCGACTATCAGAACATGATAGCAGAGGAGGCAAAGAGAGGACATACAGTGGCTATCCACTCTGCCAGCCACAAATACAACCAGATATATACAAGTGAGCAGGCATTTTTTGATGACCTTGAGCAGATGAACAGTATCATAAAGGCACAGACAGGAAATGATGCGTCAATCATCAGATTCCCGGGTGGCTCATCAAATACTGTAAGTAAGGATTATTGTCCGGGCATTATGACACAGCTCGTAAATGATGTGACAGCAAGAGGGCTTTTATACTGTGACTGGAATGTATCGAGCGGAGATGCAAACAGCAAGCCAATCAGCACGGAACAGGTAGTGCAGAATGTCATTTCGAGTACAGAGCCACAACGTATCAGTTGTATTGCAGCACGACATAAAGGATTTCAGTGTCAATGCGGTCGAGCAGATTATCCAGTGGGGACAGGCGAATGGTTATACATTTTACCACTCACCACAAGCTCACCGATGTCTCATCATCGTGTAAACAACTAAAATCATTCAAATAAAAAAGCACAAAAAAGAAGAGTTCAAAATGAACTCTTCTTTTTAATCATGATTCTTATATCTTATTCCCCAATTAACATTTTTGTAACTATAATTTTACCTAAATATATAATAAAGAAAAAGGTACATAGAAACTAGATTGCCTGAGTGGTCAAAATTATTTAACTACCTCAACGTTAACTGCCTGTGGACCTTTAGCGCCATCAGTGATATCGAACTCTACTGCTGCACCTTCCTCGAGAGTTTTGAAGCCCTCCATGTTAAGTCCTGAGAAATGTACGAATACATCCTTTCCGTCCTCGGCTGTGATGAATCCGTAACCTTTTTGGTTATTGAACCATTTTACTGTACCTTTGCTCATCGAAAGTACCTCCAAATAATAATAATGCTGCTTACGCAACTAACGTTAGAATAGCATAACAGGTTTAATATGTAAAGCAATAAAGTCAAAGTTCTTTAAAGTTTATGTCATTATTTGCTAAAAATTTCATTACAAGCTTATCCCATTCACTGTCTAAGGTCTTATCCGCTGAAAAATATTGTAGGATATTCCGGTTGTCAGAGTCAGAAGCTGGCTCTGATACCTGATATTTATGAAAAAACCACTGATATCGGACACGGTGAAAGCAGAGTGCAGACTGCTTAGGGTGTGCTCCATATTTTCAGGTGAAAGCAGAAAGACAAACTTGAATGACGATGGAGTCTGTCGGCCCTTTATCAGGTCAAAGCAGTTTGTGCGAAGCATCCTAAAGGGAGTATGCTATAGCCCGCTATACCATTTTCCTCAAGCTCTGTGGAGCTGTAAAAGCCCTTTGCAGGTGACCATCTATGACGTATGAGGCTGCCTTTGTGATGACGGCCTCCTGGAGCAGGAAGTTGTCAAAGATTTCTGTGCGAAGCAGCTTGTTCATAAAGTCCTTTGTGTCTGTCAGTTCAATTGATATCATAATTTCTCCTCATTTTCCACATTGTATGTGACAGCGAATGATTGTTCTAAGTGGTTTTGAATAGTTATCGATTATTATATCATACATCAGATTTGCGGATTATGCCATAAAAATAGATATAAAAATAGCCTTAAAAATAAAGCCTGTTCAACTGGAATAATTGTAAAGTCCGTGGTAGAATAAATGCGTTATGCAATAAAAACAGGAGGCAATCCATGAAACAGGAAAAATTATTTGATTTACTAAAAGCGGCTGTTTCACCATGCGAGTGTGTGAAGGCTGCAAAGCAGGAGCTTTTGGAAAACGGATTTGAGGAGATAGATTATACAGGTGACTGGAAGCTTGTGCGCGGTGGCAGGTATGTCTTAAATCACCATGATACGACCATGTTTGCGTTTACGGTAGGAAGCGGCTACAACAAAAAGGATATGGTGCGAATAGCGGCAGCTCACACAGACTATCCATATCTTCGCATAAAGCCAAATCCGGATTTTATGACAAACTCATATGCACAGGTCAATGTAGAGGTGTATGGAGGACCGATTTTAAACACATGGTTTGACAGACCTCTCGGAGTGGCAGGGCGCGTGGCTATAAAGAGTGAGGATGTGTTCAATCCGCGTATGGTGCTATACAGGTCTAAAAGCCTGTGATGATTATTCCAAATCTTGCCATCCATATGAACAGGGATGTGAATAAGGGAGTCGAGATAAATAATCAGGTGGATCTGATGCCGGTGCTTGATTCAATACCTGAGGATGAAATGACCACGGATTATTTCCTTAGTTTTCTGGCTAGAGAGCTGTCTGTGGAAAAGAGCGATATCATAGACTTTGAGCTCAATACATTTTGTGTGGAGGAGCCTTGCTTTGTCGGTGTGAATGACACCATGATTTCATCACCGAGAATCGACAACCAGTCATCCTGCAGGGCTCTTCTTGATGCGATAGAGGATGGAAACAGAGCTGATGGAATAAACATCATAGCGCTTTTGACCATGAGGAGATTGGAAGTAACAGTAAGCAGGGCGCTGCCTCTATAATGCTTCACGATATGCTCAGGCGTATTTTAAGAAATATGGACCTTTCAGAAAATGAAATAGATGAGAGCATATATGATGCCATGCTTTTGTCTGTTGATGTGGCTCATGCGCTTCATCCTAATAAAAAGGAAAAGATGGATATCACAAATAAGCCTGTCATGGGTAAAGGCTTTTGTATCAAGCAGGCGTGTTCGCAGTCGTATGCTACGGATGCACAGGCTATCGCCATTCTCTGTCAGCTGTGTGATGAAAAGGGCATACCTTACCAGCGTTTTGTGAATCGTTGGGACAGCCGTGGCGGCAGCACACTGGGCTCGATTGCAGGTACGCTTCTGCCGGTAAAGACTGTGGATATAGGTATACCTATTCTTGCAATGCACTCAGCCTGTGAGCTTATGGGGTACGCGACATGAAAGCCTTAAGCGACTGTGTGACGGCCTTTTTCGGGTACCATTAAAGGGCAGATAACCATTATGGGAAAATAAATACAGAAACCTCTTGCATAAGTTTAGTTTTCGTGTTAATATGACGTAGTAATGAAAACTACTTGTTACGGAATGAAATAACTTTTAAAAAAGTAATTTAAACTTTTATTATCATATAGTGCAGGAGGAATAGATATGTATAAGATTATAATAGATAGCTGTGGTGAGCTCACAGATAGCCTTAAGAAGGATGGACATTTTTGCAATGTGGCACTCGAGCTTGATGTTGACGGATACAGAATCCGCGATGATGAGAGCTTTGACCAGCATGATTTCTTAAGAAGAGTAAAGGAGAGTGTAAAGGGACCAAAGTCGTCATGCCCGTCTCGAGGAATATATGCAGGCCTTTGAGGGAGAGGCTGACCATGTATATGTTGTCACACTTTCGGGCAAGCTCAGCGGCTCATACAACAGCGCTGTTTTAGCAGTCAATCTGTACAACGAGGAGCATGAGGACTGTGGCAAGCAAATCTATGTATTCAATTCCCGCTCAGCATCTATAGGCGAGACACTAATCGGCATGAAGGTACAGGAGTTTGAAGAGAGTGGACTTTCATTTGATGAGGTTGTAAAGCAGACCGAGGAGTATATTTCTTCCATGAATACCTTCTTTGTGCTTGAGACACTTGATACATTAAGAAAGGCAGGACGATTAAGCAACCTGAAGGCTTTTGTGGCCAGCACTTTAAATATAAAGCCTGTCATGGGCTCAACCGATGAGGGTTCAATCCAGCAGCTTGGCCAGGCCAGAGGCATTAAGAGGGCACTTGCCAAGATGGTAGAGGATGTTGTGGCTGCCACAAAGGACTGTGAGCACAGGATTCTTGCAATTTCACACTGCAACTGCCCGGAGCGTGCACAGTATGTGAAGGCATGCCTTGAGAAGCTTGCCAGATTTAAGAAGATTGTCATTGTGGATACTGCCGGCATCTCAAGCATGTATGCAAATGACGGAGGCATTATTATAGCAGTATAAGGATATGGTCTTTATTTTATCGGCCGGATATATTATAATGATGGCATGGGAAATTTAGATTACACACAGGTTTTAAACAAAATAGAAAACACACGCCGTTTCGGCAATGAGCCGGGAGTGGTGGTGACAGCACAGGTCATAAAGGTGCTGAGAGAAAAAGGAAAGCAAAAGCGCATAATACCGTATATCCATGTGGCAGGCACCAATGGAAAGGGCTCGGTGTGCGCTTTTTTTTCTAGTATATTAAAAAAAGAGCATATGAGGGTAGGCACGTTTGTATCACCGCATCTGGTAGATTTTGAGGAGCGCATCACGGTTGATGGGCGTATGATAGCTAAGGAGGATGTCACACGGCTTGGAAACTATCTGCTTGATATAGATTTTGGCATAGGACTTACGATGTTTGACTACTGCCTTGCCATGGCTCTTTTGTACTTTGAGGAGCAGCAGTGCGATTACATGGTCATTGAGACAGGGCTCGGAGGCAGACTTGACTCAACAAATGCAATCGGCACACCGCAATGTGCCGTTATTACAAAGATAGGCTATGACCATATGGCTATCCTTGGCAGTGATATAGCGGATATAGCGGCTGAGAAGGCCGGTATCATAAAGGAAAACAGCACAGTGGTGGTGGAACAGCAGGATAAACGTGCCATGCAGGTGATTGAGCAGGAAGCGCAAAAAAGGCATGCACGGATAATTACTGTGGAGCAAAGCGATATAGCACGCTGCAGCGGCTACGCACTGAGGCTTTGTGGCACATTTCAGTGGGAGAATGCTGCAGCGGCAGAGCTTGCGGCGCGGTATGTGCTGGGAAAGCACTATAGCGGGCCGGAATACGAAATTCAATATGATAAGACAGGGCCAAAGAGCGAGAAAACAAACCTGAATGACAGGATAAAGAGTGCACTTGAAGAGGCTGTGTGGCCGGGACGCATGGAGATAGTATCAAAGGAGCCGTTTCTGCTGGTGGACGGAGCACACAACAGCAATGGAGTTGATGCACTTAGGAGAGCCTCATGCAGATGTATCCGGGTGAGAAATTTTGCTTTTTCATGGGAGTCATGGCTGATAAGGACTACGATGCCATGATACGTGAGATTTTACCTCTTGCTGAGGAGTTTTATACAGTGACACCGGATTCAGACAGGGCACTGCAGGCATCGCACCTTGCTGATTTTATCAGAAAAGAGGGAGTTGAGGCAACAGAGCTTCAGGAGTTGATGAGATAAGAAAGCACCGAAAAGAGATACGAAAAATGTTGCATTTGGCTCATTGTATTTTATTGGGGAGCTTAAACAGCACCAGATATAAGAGGATGATTCATGGCTGATATTTTAAGAATTTTTAAAAGAGATATGTGCGGCATATTCCGAAATGTGCTTGTACTCATTATAGTTATTGGACTGTGCGTGCTGCCGGCGCTGTATGCATGGTTTAATATCTATGCCAACTGGGATCCGTATGGCAACACCGAAATATAGCAATTGCAGTAGTCAATCTGGACAAGGGCTGGACGAAGAATGACAGCGAAACTGTAAATATGGGCGATGGTGTGGTAGAGTCATTAAAGCAAAAGGATACTATAGGCTGGAAATTTGTTAAATCAGAGGAAAAGGCTGTTGAGGGTGTTAAGTCGCAGATATTATTCTGCACTTGTCATAGATGAGCAGTTTACCTACAGCATGTATCATGGTGTAGCTGACAATATTGAAAATCCAAGGATTACCTACTATCTCAACGACAAGAAAAATGCTGTTGCGACAAAGATAACGGACAGTGCAGCAAGTGCTGTTAAATCAAGTATTAATAAGCAGTTTATAAAGGTGCTTGCAGAGCAGGTATTTAAGGAGACCAACGTAATATCCGATGACATGAAGGAAAAGGATGCTGTGGGGCAGATGACCGGTAAGCTTGAAGCGGTATCTGAGAGTCTTGCGCAGTACGATGCCATGATAGATACGTTTATTGACGGAAATAAGGCATTATCACAGGTGTCTAAAGAAACGGGCGAAGCACTCAAAGATGGACAGGATAAGCTTGCAAAGGGCACAGACAGGCTTGAAGAGAGTAAAAATGATCTGCAGTCCACCAGACAATCCTTCGACAGCTTTAGCGCAGATATCACGTCGGCATTAGCAAAGGTGAAGAGCTCGATTGATGATATATCAAAGCAGATTTCAGATGCAAATCTGTCGCAGGATGTAAATACTATTCAAAGTGATGTGCAAAATATTAAACAGTCAGCGGATGCTTTGAAAGGTAATATTGACACTCTTGAGGACAAAATCAACAAAATAAAGCCGGATATGGACGATACCCATGTCGGCACACTTATTTCCAATATAGAGCTTGTCAAGGAACAGACAAAGAGCATGATAGAAAGCACACAGTCTGTGGATTTATCGGGAAAAACACAGAATTCTGCAGAAACACTTAAGAGTGTAATGTCGGCTCTTTCATCGACCGCGTCAGCAGTGAATGATACATATACCTCACAGATAGTGCCACAGGTGGACGGCATGATAAGCAGTATGTCGTCTGTTCTTGATTCAATGCAGACCACACTTGGCAATCTAAGTCAGACATCAGGCTCCATGGCGCAGGTGTTTGACGGAGTGGACAGTACGCTTGATACACTTAATATGAGCATGACACAGCTTAAGGGAGCCATAGAATCAGCATCTGACAAGATAAATACGACACTCGACAAGCTTGAAGCAGCCTCTGAGGATGAAAAAGCTGATATCATAGTGAATCTGCTTTCGGGAATCCTGAAAAGCTTGGCAGCTTCTTTTCAGAGCCGGTGCAGGTATCAGATAATTATATCTACGAGATAGCCAATTATGGCTCCGGAGTAGCACCTTTTTATACGACACTTGCCATATGGGTGGGCATGACTATACTTGTTTCGCTGGTAAAGGTTCACGCGGATGCCAAGGGGCTTGGGAAACTAAAGCCTTCACAGCTTTATTTTGGCAGATATCTGACATTCTTTTACTGTCACAGGTACAGACTTTTATCATTGTGCTAGGTGATTTATACCTGCTTAAAATACAGTGTGTGCATCCGGTTTCATTTATTGTGACAGGCGCAGTGACAAGCCTTACATTTTCACTGCTCATATATTCTCTGACCATATCCTTTGGTGATATAGGAAAGGCACTGGCGGTGGTTGTCATGGTACTTCAGATTGCAGGAAGCGGCGGCACATATCCGATAGAGGCGCTGCCGTCATTTTTCAGGGCAGTGTATATTTTCTTCCCATTCCCATATGCGATAAATGCGATGAGGGAGTGTATAGGAGGTATGTACGAAAATACACTCGGCAAATGTTATATCACGCTTTTACTTTTTGGCGCAGCCTCTTTGGTGATAGGACTTGTGATACGAAAGCCGTTTATCAGACTCAATCATTTTATAGAGAAGCGTATGGAAGATACTGAGATGTTATAGTTAAATGTACAATTAATAACTTGATAATTGGCATATTAATATGGTACTTCTGATGTGCCGTAAGCTATAAAGCGGGAAGGAAAGTATGCAGGATACAGGTAGAAACAGTAATAAAGATTCCAATATGGATAATGATATGAATAATAATGCAAATAATAATGTGAATGAGCAGCCGCTATCCGATGATAAGAGACTGCGCGAGATGTATGATAAGCTGGTCGGATATGAAAAGACCATTCACGAGCAGAATCAAAAACGGATAAAAATAGGATTAAGGTGCATATACATCATTCCGCTCTTTTTTCTTGTTCTGCTGATGATTGTGCCGGATAGCTCAAAAATCATTTTTCTTGTACTGTGGATAGTGAGTCTGTTTGCTATCGCAGTGTATTTAATCGGAGTCGAGTATGTGGACTATAAGCTGCAGGAGAAGATGAATGAGATAAGCGGCTGCGATGCACAGAGTGTGAGTCCTGTCGTGCAGATTGAGGACAGGGTGCAGGAAATAGCCGAAAGAGTGGAGCAGAAATTTGATACGATGCAGCAAAGTACAGGGAGGATGCCGAGCAATGAAAAAAATATTTCAAATATATCTGGCTGACCTGAAACGCATATCTACAAATGTGGTTGCCATAGTTATTATTATGGGTCTTGGCATCATCCCGGCTTTGTACGCATGGTTTAATATTATGTCCAACTGGGATCCTTACGGAGAGGAAGCTACATCACAGATGCACATAGCAGTATATTCTGAGGATGAGGGGATGAGCGTCGGTGATTTAAAGCTATGTATGGGAGACAGTGTCATAAAGGGGCTGAAGGAAAACGATGCAATTGGCTGGATTTTCACAGACAGCAGTAAAGAGGCACTGGAGTATGTTTATAGTGGAAAGTGCTATGCAGCATTTATAGTGCCGAAGGATTTTTCAGCTGATATGCTTAGCTTCCTAAGCAGTGAGCCGGTCAATCCGCAGATAGAATACTATGAAAACAGCAAGAAAAATGCCATAGCAACAAAGATAACCTCAAAGGTCAAGACCACGGTGCAGCAGTCTGTAAACTCTTCAATGGTGAGCACGATTACGAAGATAGCGTCAAAGTCGGGAGAGCTCATAGTGGGAGACGGCAAATCAGGCGATAACCTGGCCGGAACAGTTGTTGATAAGCTAAAGGATATGGATACGACTCTTTCTACATATGCAGGCATGCTCGATACATTTGCCATGCTCATGGATTCAGCAGACAGCCTGATAGGCTCGACACAGTCACTGCTTCCGAGTGTGCAGGGGCTGATTGATGGGGACAGTCATCGGTAAGCGGCATGCAGTCATCGGTGCTTTCGGGGGCGCAGACAGCACAAACCATCACACAGATGGTCGACATAAGCTTATCAAACATAAACAGCCAGCTCGATGTGCTGGAAAACTCTATACAGCTCTTAAATGCGTCGGGATTAGCGGATGCCGATACTGCGGATATATCTGTTTCTGTGGCAGGCTTTGATACGGTAGAACAGCTTGCTGAGAATACTCTTGCCGCCATTCAAGGCTTAAAGGGAGTGGATAGCTCGCAGATAGAGGCTGTCAGGAAAAATATCCAAAGCATTAAAACACAGATAAAAGACCTTAAGTCTGATACTGAATTGACGGCAGATAAGCTAAAGCTTCTTAAGGAATCAATAAAAGCCGATGTGTCAGGTGCCAAGTCTGCAATAGATACACTTAAAAATACATTTGACCATAGTGTATCACCGAATCTCACAGGAGCGGTATATGATATAGAATATGCACTTATTGAGACACAGTCCATGCTTGGTTCTTTGGACAACAGCTTCCCGGATATACAAAAAGCACTCGATGATTATTCGGTAGTTCTTAAATCAGGAAATGCAGATATTGTAAATACCAGACAGTATGTACAGCAGATCAGAGATGGTTTGCGGAATGTTATATCAGGATTTGATAATTTGTCAAACGATGAGCAGTTTAATGAGATTGTAAAGCTGCTTCGGACAGATCCGACACTCATTGCGCAGTTTGTGACATCACCGCTGTCTATGGATGAGCAGAAGATATATGAGATATCCACATATGGCTCAGCCATGGCACCGTTTTACACAGTGCTGGCTCTGTGGGTGGGAGGGTTGATAACTGTTGCACTTGTGAAAACAAAGGTAAAGGACACTGACGATATAAAATCACTTGGCAAAGTAAACAGCGTACATAAGTTTTTTGGCAGATATATCACATTTTTTGTGATAGGCCAGATTCAGACACTTGTGACAGTGCTCGGTGATTTGTTCTTTGTCGGAATACAGTGCAGGCATCCGTTCCTTTTCTGGTGCGCAAGCGCGCTGACAAGCCTTGTATTCACGCTTCTTATGTACTCACTCACAGCAGCCTTGGGCAATGTGGGACAGGCTGTAGCAGTAGTCATTATGGTCATTCAGGTGGCAGGCGCAGGCGGCACATTCCCGGTTGAGGTGCTGCCGCAGGTGTACAGAGCACTGTATAAGTTCATGCCGTTTAACTATGCCATGAATGCCCTAAGAGAGTGCGTGGGAGGCATGTACCGCTTTGATTATTGCAAGGATCTTGCGATTCTTCTTATATTTATAGCAATATCGCTTGTGATCGGACTGCTGCTTGGGCGTCCGTTTGGAAGGTTTAATACAGCTATTGAAAAAAGTAAGAAAAAGTCAGGCCTTATCTTATAATAGTAAAAAAAGCTATATAGAAACTTAAGTTATAGTTATTATAAAAATAGTACTAGACATTTTTTTTCTATTGTACTAGAATGAGCATAAATGATAGTAGACACAATATATGATAACGCTAGGTTATATCGGATCCGTAAAGAAACGGAGGATATAAAGATGGAAAAGAAGGATATCGATTGGTCAAACCTTAGTTTTGGCTACCAGGAAACAGATTACAGCTATGTTTCTAATTATAAAGATGGAAAGTGGGACGATGGACAGCTCACAAAGGATCATACAGTGACACTTAATGAGTGTGCGGGAGTATTCCAGTATGCACAGACATGCTTCGAGGGACTTAAGGCATACACAACAGAGGATGGCAGAATTGTCTGCTTCAGACCTGACTTAAACGCACAGCGTCTTAAGGATTCATGTGAGAGACTTGAGATGCCTGTATTCCCGGAGGATAGATTTGTAAAGGCAGTTGAGGAAGTAGTAAAGGCAAATGCTGCATGGGTTCCACCATACGGCTCAGGTGCTACACTCTATATCAGACCATACATTATGGGAACAAATGCAGTAATCGGTGTTAAGCCGGCTGATGAGTATCAGTTCAGAATCCTTGTAACACCTGTAGGACCATACTTCAAGGGTGTCGCAAAGCCAATCACAATCCGTGTATCAGACTTTGATAGAGCAGCACCTAACGGAACAGGACATATCAAAGCAGGACTCAACTATGCAATGAGTCTTCATGCCATTGTAGATGCACATGCACAGGGCTTTGCAGAGAATATGTACCTCGATCCTGCAACACGTACAAAGGTAGAGGAGACAGGTGGTGCAAACTTCATCTTTATCACAAAGGATGGCACATTTGTTACACCTAAATCAGACAGTATCCTGCCATCAATCACACGCCGTTCACTGATGGTAGTTGCAGAGAAGTACTTAGGACTCAAGGTAGAGCACAGAGAGGTGCTCTTTGATGAGGTAAAGGATTTTGCTGAGTGTGGACTTTGCGGAACAGCAGCAGTAATCTCACCGGTAGGAAAGATTGCAGACCACGGCAAGGAAATCTGCTTCCCAAGCGGTATGGATGAGATGGGACCTGTCACAAAGAAGCTTCGTGACACACTTACAGGCATTCAGATGGGCCATATTGATGGACCGGATGGATGGGTTCACGAGATTAAATGTGATTAATTAAGTGTGATTAGTAAGAATATGCATTTATAATAAAGCACCGGGTATTATGTTACGTCGTAATATCTGGTGCTTTTGTATTATTTTATGTGGCATAATAAGACGATTTGTGCTAAAATACTCTTATATGTATGCAAATGTTTATAAAAGCTTGGAATAGCTATATAAAAGCAAACAAAAGAGATAACCGGGGATAATTAAATGGACGAGTATGAAAAGATAAGACAGAGAAAGCGCGAAGAATATAGAAAGAGACACCGCGCCCAGGTTAGAAGAAAGCAGCTTATTAGCAATGGCATTGTTATAGGCGTGATAATACTTATAATTGCAACGATAATCATAGTGGGAGCTTTAAGGGGCAAAAGGCAAAGCAGGAAGAGGTAAAGGCAGAGGTGACCAGTACTCTTTACAATCCTATACAGCCAAAGCTTGATGTACAGCTGCTGACACCCAATCCGTATTCCAGACCACAGAAGGCACTTAAGAAGGTAAACGGCATAGTTGTCCATTATACAGCAAATCCGGGTACGTCAGCCAGACAAAACAGAGACTATTTCAATGGCCTGGCACAGACCAAAAGACCAAAGCAAGCTCACACTTTGTTATAGGATTAGAGGGTGAGATAGTGCAGTGCATACCTTGCAATGAGATATCGTATGCATCTAATAACAGAAACAGTGACACAATATCGATAGAGTGCTGTATAGAGGATGAGACAGGAAAGTTTAACGACAGCACATACCAGTCGCTCATAGAGCTCACCACATGGCTTATGGGGCGGTATGATCTGAGTGCTGATGATGTAATAAGGCACTACGATGTGACAGGCAAGAAGTGTCCGCTATATTTCGTGGAGCATGAGGATGCGTGGGAGCAGTTTCACAAGGATCTGGATACATACATCGAAGAAAATGGTGTGCCAAAGGAAGAGGCAAGCCAAACCTGACAATATACAATAAATTAAAGGATGATTTAAAAAATGAAGGAAATTATCGGAAATCTGTTAAAAAAAGAGAATGTACGTCAGAATCTGAGCAGCCTCAGACAGGAGATTAAAGATGAAAATGCATTAGCAGAGGCTCTAAAGCTGCTTGCAGGAGAAGATGAGCTGCTTGTGTCGTTTATGGGAGCAGAAGATGCAAAAACCAGAAAGAACGCAGCGCTTCTGATAGGAGATCTTCATATGTCACAGCTTTCTGATGAGGTTTTTAAAGCATAAGAGGCTGAACAGATGCGCTTTGTAAAGGGCTCATATTTGGCGGCGCTGTCACAGCTGGACTGCAAAGAGCTCTTGCCACAGCTTATGGAACGTGCAAAAGAGCTTGAGCATATGACGGTCACAGCTGAAAATAGGAAGCATATTGAGGAAGAATTAAACGAGATAAATAAAATCTTGATTAAATATAATGGAATAAAGCACCATACACCTGTGCTCGAGGGAGTAAAGGCTGAGCTGCTTCTGATGACAAACCGCCTTCACAGAGAGGTTGTACGACGTCAGATACCGGTTAAGGATACAAAGCTGCATCCGCTTGAGTGCTTGTAAAGACTGACAATATACCTCTTATCATGCAGGTGCGCACATTCAGAAAAATGTACTTTACCATACATGCAGCATCGCTTCTGCCTAAGGATGCACAGAAAGCAGCCGGACTTCTTGCAGAGTCAGATATGTATGATATATTAAGACGCATGCACCTAGAGGGTGGTCCGTTTTACTATCGTATTGAGAGCACGGCAGATGCGGCGTACCAGAGCAGGCTTGCGAAAGCTATCGATATGCATTTTGCGGGCAGGATGATCAATTCGCCAAATGATTACGACGTGGATTAAGCTCATACCGACAAAATGACAATTATTTTGTCTGCATGAGATTATGTTCTATACAGGATAATAGATTTGCATACAGAAAGAATGTGCTTCCTACGTCGATGCATCCGTCACAAGCGGCACTTATTGTTTCACTTGCAAAGCCGTATCTTAAGGAAACAGCACAAATCATGGATCCGTTCTGCGGAGTTGGTACACTGCTTATAGAGCGCGCACATTTAGTCCCGGCACGCGAGATATATGCTACAGATACCTATGGAGATGCAATCACTATGGGCAGAGAGAATGCTGAGTTTGCCAAAACAAGAATTAATTTTATACACAGGGATTTCTTTGATTTCAGACATGACTACAAATTTGATGAGCTGATTACGGATATGCCGGTTCGTAACCGACAGACCAAGGCGGAGATGGAGCTTTTTTACGAGAGGTTTTTCGACAAGGCCGCAGAGCATCTGGTATCCGGCGGAATCATAGTCATGTATTCAAATGAGATTGGGTTTGTGAAGAAACAAATCAGGCTGCGTGTCGAATACCGTCTGCTTCAGGAGACATGTATTCTCGATAAGAATGACTTTTATTTGTTTGTTATCAGATATGAGGATTGATTTGCGTGAGTTTTTAGGAGGAAAATATGTCAGATTCCAAGCTTTTAAAAAATACAGGATTATTTCTGTATGGTCAACGGAATATATTTGTCGTGTCTGACAAAAAGGATGGAGTCATGACAGAGGTGTGTCAATGTAACGATAAATGGAAGAGTATGCTTACATTTATTGGTGAGGAAAAATACGAAAAACTTATTTTGAGACTGTCGGACTGCAGGGTTGAGAATCTCATAGATGAACCTCTGGATAAGGACTATATCGCTGTATGGTCTGATTGTAAGAGTGGACAATACCCACGATATATATTGGATTATAGCTGCGGTAATTGATGAGCAGATGTCTAATGATGAGAGAAACCTGCTTCCTGATGGCATAATTATTACCAGTGAAGCGCGTCTTAACAGAACAATTGAGTTCCTGGAAACTATGACCAGACAGCTTTTGATCACAAAGAGAGATGAGGATGCTGCGAATGAGGCACTTTCGCTTATCAGGAAGTCAGATGAGGAAATCAAGAAACAGTTTCATATGCTTGAGGCTATCAATTCTGTTATAAAACTGCTTGAGATGGATGGAAGCTTTACTGATATGGCTCAAAAAGCACTGGAGAGTGCAGTTACTACCATAAAGCTTACCGGTGCTTTTATCATCCGCAAAAACGTGGACGGCATGCATTTGGATGTGATTGTAAGCTATGGCAGAAAGCCGTTTGATACAATATCAATTACCGAGGTGCCTTTTTTCACCGGAAAGCCTTACATTATATCATCAGACTCTGTGATGCCGGAGAAATTCCGCCTTTCATGGAGAAGCAGGCTATGAGGGCAGCTATATTCCAGCCTTATATAGAATGTAATGAGAAGGATGACAGAAGCTGGGAAAAATATGATGTGAAGTTTTTAAATGATACGAAGCGCGTCATTCAAAGTATTCTCACAAAAAAGATAACAACCAACTCGCTTGCAGGCTACTATGCTTCGCTCGAAGCGATACTGGAAAACCCGGCTGCGGTATATACGTGGCTGATATGTCTAAGTCAGAGATACTTTACATGAATAATTACTGTAAGCAGCTGCTTTCAAATATTATCGAACAGAACAAGCTGGAAAAATATATTTTTTCCCATACTGCAGAGAGCCGGAGCTTTACAGAGGTCTACGTGACGGAGGAGGACAAGTGGTTTGATATTCATCGCACAGGCATAGCGTGGGTGGATGGCCGCAAGGTGCAGCTTGTTACAATGTATGATATCACACAGAAGAAGCGTTATCAGCAGCGCATTGAGAACCAGGCCAACAATGATTTCGACAGGGCTATATAACAGGATGAGATGTGAGCAGGATCTGGCTAAGTTTATAGATGATTCAGTGAAAACGACACCAGAGGTGCGATGATTTATATAGATCTGGATGATTTCAAGCATATAAATGACGGGCTTGGCCATCAGTACGGAGATGTGCTTTTAAAAGCTATATCGAACAGCCTGACACAGGTGAAGGGAATTGAGAACCACTGCTACAGGATGGGTGGCGATGAGTTTATCGTCATAGTGACAGGCAGCTCTGTTGACAGGCTGGAGAGTATCATTAATGATATACAGCAGATATTTGTCAGACCGTGGTTCTTGAAGGGAGAGGACTATTACTGTACAATAAGTGCCGGAGTGGCATTTTTCCCGACAGATGCAAGAACTGTGGAGGATGTCATAAGAAGAGCTGATATAGCTCTTTCAATGCTAAGAAAGAAGGAAAAACCGTATAGAGTTCTACAACGAGGGTATTGATGGCACAAGCACAAAGCGTCTTGACCTGGAAAAGCACATGAGAAAAGCCACGATGAATGAGTGCGATGAGTTCACCGTGTATTTTCAGCCGATTATAAACGTGAAGGGGGAGGATGTCTGTGCAGGTGCAGAGGCTCTTGTCAGATGGAATTCAGCAACCATGGGCTTTATAAATCCGGTTGACTTTATACCGCTTGCTGAGTATCTTGGGCTTATAAACCCGATCGGGGAGCATGTATTAAGAGAGGCGGCGAAGCACTGCAGGTACTGGAATGACATGGGACATCCTGACTACAAGGTCAACGTAAATCTGTCTGTGGTGCAGCTGCTGCAGAATGACATAGTCAAGAAAATCAAAGGCATAATTGATGAGGTGGGCATAGAACCGGGAAATCTGTGTCTTGAGGTGACAGAGAGTCTGGCAATCAATGACATGGTGCGCATGAAGCGGATACTCAGTGAGATAAAGGCGCTTGGTGTTAAGGTTGCACTGGATGATTTTGGTACAGGATATTCATCACTCAACCATATCAGGGAGATGCCTCTTGATATTATTAAAATAGATAAATGCTTCATTGAGCATCTTGGGGAGGATGATTTTTCTGATGCATTTGTCAAGATGGTTACAGAGCTTGCCAATACAATAGGAGTACATGTCTGCGTGGAGGGAGTTGAGACTGACAGGCAATATGCTATAATTAAGAAGATGGGAATATATTACATACAAGGGTATTTCTTCGATAAGCCAATGTGCATAGAAAGCTTTGAGGAGAAATATATCTGATAAAGAGGTTGTAACATGTACGAAGAAGATATAGAAAAGCACATGCTGCTATACAATGAAGCAGATAGAAGAAAAATGGATGACTATGGTCAGATTTTGACATAGTTCGTCTGATAGATGAAGAGCGCATATCGCGTATGGAGAATAATTGTGACAATCAGGATCCTATTGACCCATGCCCATGCTATTCATTTTGGAAGAAAAATAAACAGTGCACGAACTGTATCACGGCCAAGACCATAAAAGATAAAAGGCAGCGTGTCAAGATAGAGTTTTCGGGCACTGATTCGTACCAGGTCATATCAAGGTACTACAATATAGAAGGCAAGAACTACGTCATGGAGCTTGTTAACCATATGGATAATGGTACGTTAAAGGACGAAGATGTTTGCAAAAAGCTTGAATCCAAGATAGTAAGCTACAAGGAAAAGCTGTACAGTGATGCGCTGACAGGTGTTTACAACAGGCGCTTCTATGAGGAAAATGTCAAAAACAGCAAGATAAATGCCGGTATAGCCATGCTCGATGTCGATGATTTTAAGCTGTACAACGATTCACTGGGGCACATAGCCGGTGATATGGCGCTGTGTGCTTGTGCTGATACGATAAAGAACTGTATCAGAAAGAGTGATCAGGCAATCCGTTATGGTGGTGATGAGTTCCTTATTATCATATACGATGTGACAGATGATGAGTTCCGCAAAAAGCTGATGGATATACAGGATGCGGTAAACAAGACAGTCATTCCCGAGTATTCAAAGATACATCTGCAGGTCAGCATAGGTGGGGTGATTTGTACAGATGAGACTGTGGCGGATGCAGTGCTGCGTGCTGATTCGCTTATGTATATAGCGAAAAACAGAAAGAATATTGTGATAATTGAAAATGATGAGGATGTCACAAAGGAGGAGCTTGACGAGATAAAACAGCAGGTGCTCATAGTGGATGATGCCATATTAAACCGTGAGCTTTTATCTGAAATGCTCGGAAACGACTTTAGAATACTCGAGGCATCAAATGGTGTCGAGTGTGTAGAAAAGCTCAAGGAGTATGGTACCGGAATATCAATTGTGCTTCTTGATATGGTGATGCCTGTCATGGATGGGTACGAGGTGCTTGACTACATGAACAAGAACCACTGGATTGATGATATTCCTGTTATTGTGATATCTGGAGAGGATTCCGAGAGCTATGTGAGAAAGGCCTATGAGATGGGCGTGTCAGATTACATAAGCAGGCCTTTTGATGTGAAGGTGGTTTATCAGCGTGTGATTAATACAATAAAGCTCTATGCCAAGCAGCGCAGGCTGATTCGTATGGTGACCGACCAGATATACAGGCGTGAGAACAATAATAAAATCGATTTCAATTCTAAGCCATATAGTCGAGTTCAGAAATGGTGAGAGTGGAAGTCATGTTATTCACATTAATAAGCTCACGGATATGCTGCTCAAGGAGCTGGTTGGCATAACGGACAGGTATGACATAACAGGCGATGATATAGAGCTGATAGCAACAGCTTCAGCACTTCATGATATTGGCAAGATCGGCATAGACGATGCCATCTTAAATAAGCCGGGCAGGCTCACAGATGAAGAGTTTGAGGTGATGAAGACTCATACTGTGCTTGGCGCAAGGATGCTGGATGACCTGGATGCCTACGGGGAAAGCTGCTCGAAACAGCCTGGCAGATATGCCGCTGGCATCATGAGAGATATGATGGTAACGGATATCCGGATGGCCTGAAGGGAGACGATATACCAATCTCGGCACAGGTGGTATCTGTAGCTGATGTATATGATGCCCTCAAGCGATCGTGTACAAGAGAGCGTTTTCACATGAAAAGGCAATGCAGATGATTCTGGATGGAGAGTGCGGACAGTTCAATCCTGTTCTCCTACAGTGTCTGGTCAATATACAGGACCGGATAAAGGCGGGGCTGGACTAGCTTAAATGCATAATAAATGAAAATATATGTAAAATAGAAATTAAGTGTTGACATATTTGGTTTGATTTGATATTATATCAAAGTCGCGTGAGACAAGCGACAGAAAATCATATATGCGGAAGTGTCGGAACTGGCAGACGAGCAAGACTAAGGATCTTGTGATTATTGCAATCGTGGGTTCAAGTCCCATCTTCCGCATTGAGACAGGGACCAAGCAAAGCGTTTGGTCCCTGTCTGTTCAATGCTGAAGCGAGCCTTGAACCCATGGCCAGGTCCGCCCGCTCGGTCGGCTCGTTGCATGAGGTCCCCCGGATGTCTTGCAACCCATCTTCCGCAAGGCTTCGGTTGTGGTAGCTAAATTATACGGATTTCGCTCAAAATTGCATATTAGATCAGAAGGAGAGGATAATCTTATGAGTCAGAAAAATACAGTTTATTATACCCGGATACAAATGCACAATACCGGACCTTGAGTGATGTGACTATGCATGATCTGGGGATGGATCAAATCTGCAAAAAGCTGTCAGCAAAGGAGCGGGAACAGAACTACATCCAAAACGTGATGGCGCGTTTGTATGCAGATCCGGCGGTGACACAGTACCGCTGCGATATTTTCGAGGATGTCCTTCAACAAAAAATGCGTGATGATCTTATGGAAATACTCGAGCGCATCAGCTTTCTGAGGAGTACGGTAGCTTTAACCGAATATGATGAGAGTGCCTGCATCTGGGATCTGTTGCATCGGCTGGACGAGCTTAATGATTATATCAAGTGTGGATGCGCTTAATACATGTCTGGCAGCTTCGACATTCATTCCGCAGGCTTTCTGGGTTTAAAAGCTTATGTGGAGAAAATCTATGCGGACAACGGATTTGCGGAACTGAAAAAGATATCTCAGAACTGATGGACACTTCACAGCTTAAGAGCATTACGGTAGGTATTAACTGAATGACCGCTTTGAAGCGGACGGAATCGGTCTGATATCTGTAAACAGCAAATATTTTACCAAGTCCGGAATCCTGGGCAATTTTTATGACCATATTGCGTCAAAGGATCGGATCAATGAGGATACCATATGGAAAAAGAATTTCAAATTTCAGCCATTTGATGTGAATGCAGGTGCGGTGATTAGCACTCCTATGCAGAAGGTGATGGATACAGCTGTTATGCGGTCGGAAAGCCGGGGTGGCATTGTGAAGCTTCCTAGGGAGATCAAAGCAGGATGTGACTCGTTATACAGACCGAATCGTCAACCATATGATTTCCCATATGGTGAAAAGAGTCAGAGAAGTACTGAACAAATATGTTTCTATTACCATTACCGACATGACAGACTTGATTCCGGAGCTGCTCTACTATATCAAATGGGCGGAGTACATCCAAAAATTGCAGGAACAGGGCTTTACCTTTGCTAAAGCTTCTGTATATAAAGCGGGAGAAAATGAATCTGATCCGTATATGATGCAGGCACGTGGAATTTACAATTTAAAGCTTGCTGTTTTTGAGACAGAGGAGTCCGGGAATATTGTACCGAATGATATGGATTTCGACCGGAATAGGAGAGTGTATATCTTAACAGGTGCCAACCGAGGTGGAAAGACGACAATTACACAGGCTGTTGGGCAGTTGTTTGTGTTGGCGCAGGGGGGCATATATATTCCGGGAAAAGCATTTACATTTTCCCCTGTTACAGGTATTTACACCCATTTCCCGGCAGATGAGGACAAGACATTGGATTTAGGAAGGCTTGGGGAAGAGTGTAAGCGTTTTAAGGCAATCTATGAGGAGGCTGACAGCAGGAGTCTGCTTTTGATGAATGAATCATTTTCTACCACTTCGTTTGAAGAGGGATACTACATTGCCAAGGACAGTGTCAGGGCAATTTTACATAAGGGAATGAGGACTATTTATAATACACATATGCATAAGTTGGCATTTGATGTGGAGGAAATGAATGAAGAACAGCAGAAGGCAGAGCACACAGATGGAAAAGCGTTTTCCATGATCGTGCACATGAAGGGGACAGAGCGCTCCTATCAGATTGAAGTGGCGCCTCCGGAAGGAAAATCTTATGCAAGCGAGATTGCGCAGAAGTATGGGGTTACTTATGAGATGTTGGTGGAATAAGGAAATGAGCTCAAAATCGAAACTTTGAAAGGTAAAACGGTCGTGCTTTAAACTCTGTTTTCATCATCCGGTTCGGAAATTTTATAAGATATATCTTTCTTGTCACCGGGAATATGGCGACACAGATACTTCAATGGACAAGGCAGAAACGATGTCGGAGAAGCGCCAGATTGCAGAAAGAAGCATAAAGCCCTAGACAAAACAGTCGAAGAACATTTTACAAAGAAATGAGGTAACACTCCTATTCAGGAATTATGTCCAGTCAATATTGGTATTACCTGTTGGATCGAATTATTGGACTCGAGAAACATGAGCGAATCACAGAAGATGCGCAGGCCAGAATGCTAAAAGAAGCAGTTCAGATTTCGTACCGACGAGGTGGAGAAGAAACAATCCAAACTCAGCCAAAAAGCCGGAGAAAAACCGGTAAAAAGTAGCTGGAACTGCAGAAATCCCCAAAACAGCTCCTCAAACTCAGCCAAAAAGCCGGAGAAAAACCGGTAAAAAGTAGCTGGAACTGCAGAAATCCCCAAAACAGCTCCTCAAACTCAGCCAAAAAGCCGGAGAAAAACCGGTAAAAAGTAGCTGAAACTGCAGAAATCCCCAAAACAGCTCCCGAACTTAGCCGTATAGATTCATTAGTGGGGTAATACAATATATTAAGGGGCAAAATAGTAATCCAAAACATAAATGGTATTTGAAAATTTAGTAGAAAACATATTGATTTTGTGAATGAAATTGGGGAATATATGCACATAAAATAAAACTTTCGAGGTTTTATCGGAAATGGTGCTTGCACCAAGTCTGGGTTTGAAAAAAGTCCGTTACAATATACAGAGGTGTTATATATATTGTAATGGACTTTTTAGTTGCGGAAGTAAGAAACGATGGGCTATGTTGCAAAGATAGTCTATGATAAAGATAATCGTGTAACAGAAGAGAATGATGCACATGGGAAAATAAAGGAAATGAGAAACAGAATGAGAAAAATAGTAGCAGCTACAGAAGAAAATAAAGAAGAAATTTTAAAATTGTATAAGATACAGCTAGGCAGGAGTTTTGTCCATGGGATGATTCTTATCCGGGAATGAAGGAGATTGAGTTTGATCTTGGTAGAGAATCTTTGTTTGTAATGATTGATGGGCAGGAGATTAATGCTGATGCCGGAAGCAAAGAGGACAGAATTATCGCAGCGATTTCAATTGATGATGATCCACAGGTGGAGAGGCTTGATTGCTGGAGCCATAAACTGGCACCCGGGGCTGAGCTTTCAAGACTTGCGGTTCATCCGATTTTCAGAATCAGAAAATCGCTAGACAAATGCTGGTATTTGGGATGGAAGAACTCGCAAGGAGAGGATACAAAAGTGTGCATTTTTTAGTCAACAAGCTCAATGTGAAGGCTCTGCGCTCGTATGCAGTGTTTGGATTTGATACAGTGGGTGAATGCAGCCTGTTTGGGCAGCCGTTTTGTGCTATGAAAAGAGTCTGTAAAAATATGATTTTTTAAAAAGTGCTTGCATTTTTGAAAACAATCTGATATTATATACGAGTCGCGTGAGACAAGCGGCGAAAACAAAATACATGCGGAAGTGTCGGAACTGGCAGACGAGCAAGACTAAGGATCTTGTGATCAATGCGATCGTGTGGGTTCAAGTCCCATCTTCCGCATTGAACAATAAGACAGGGACCAAGCAAAGCGTTTGGTCCCTGTCTTGTTGTTCAAAGCCGAAGCGAGCCTTGAACCCATGGTTCAAGGTCTCGCCTCCGGCTCGGTCGGCTCGTGGCATGAGGTCCCCGGACCTCACTCGCCCCATCTTCCGCAAGGCTCCGGTCGTTGCGGGCAGGCGCCCATGGGTCCAAGGTCTCCGCTCCGCTTCGGTCGGCGCAGAGCAGACATCCCGGATGTCTTGCGGTCTCCGCTCCGGTCGTTGCAGAGCAGACGTCCCCCGGACGTCTTGCAACCCATCTTCCGCAAGGCTTCGGTTGTTGCTGGGCAGGCTCTCTATATTGATAAGACAGGAAAGGTAAGATTTTTATGATTAGATTTAATAACGATTACAACCGCGGTGCATTTGATTGCATTTTGAAGGCACTGGCGGATACAAATACAACCAGCTATCCGGGATATGGTGAGGATGAGTGGTGCGATAAGGCTGAGCAGATTATTAAGGGGCTTATTGGCAGAGATGATTCCATGATTAAATTTATTCCGGGTGCGACACAGGCCAATTATGTTGTGGTTGCGGCGGCGCTTTCACCGGTGCAGAGCGTGATTGCAGCGGATACGGGACATATCAATTGCCACGAGGCCGCTTCGATTGAAAATACAGGGCATAAGATTCTTGCACTTCCTAACACGGATGGTAAAATCAGTGCTGCGCAGATTGAGGCGTGTGCCGCAGAGTATTATGACAATGCAAAGCCTGAGTATCTGACGGAGCCGAAGATGGTATATCTTTCATTTCCGACTGAGCAGGGTACTCTTTACACGAAAAGAGAGCTTTGCGATATCAGTGCTGTCTGCAAGAAATACGGCATGTATCTGTTTGTTGATGGTGCGAGAATGGGCTATGGACTGGGCTCAGATAAAATGACCTTACACTTTGTGATTTTGCCATGCTTTCGGATGTTTTTATATCGGTGGCACAAAGTGTGGTGCGCTCTTTGGCGAAGCGCTGGTTATAAATGATGAGGATATCAAGTATCGTTTTAAGGCTTATATGAAGCAAAACGGTGCAGTGCTTGCAAAGGGCTGGCTGATGGGCTTACAGTTTGCCACTATGCTTGAGAATGGCGATTATTTTGAAAAGACAAAGCGTGCCGATGAGCTTGCCATGCAGATTAAAGAGGCATTTGAACAGAAGAAGGTACCGTTTTGGGTTGAGAGCTTTACAAATCAGCAGTTTGTGATTTTATCGGATTAGCAGAAGAAGACACTTGCCGAGAAATACTATTTTGAAGAGATGGAAGAGAGAAGGATGGCACTGTAGTGCGATTCTGCACCAGCTGGGCCACAAAACAGGAGGAGGTTGATGCACTGGTTTTAGATATATCAAAGCTGGTGTAGTAACAGATTTATAGTTTTTCGTACATTTCGTATAGTTTTTTAAATTTATGCTTGCATTATTCTAAACTTTTTGGTAGAATAATGCTTGTTCGCAGGAGTGGCGGAATTGGCAGACGCGCAGGCTTCAGGTGCCTGTGGTAGCAATATCGTGTGGGTTCAAGTCCCATCTCCTGCATTAACAGGGAAGTCGGTGAACGGCTTCCTATTTTATTTTGTGCAGATAATTTTGAAAGCCTATTGGCTATTAATGGTCTGTAACCGTTGCCTGCCACACTGAGGTACAGCTGTCACAGGAATTTGATTATTATATTGGAGATGGGATTGCAGCGTGAAGAGATTGAATCTATCTTATATTAATGTAATATGTGTGTTTGTTTTGTCCTTTGCTGTTATGGAGTATGTAAATCTTTTGATTGGCAGAGTGGGCGGATTTCCTGTGCTTGCAGGGGTGCTTGTGTCATATTACGCTATGAGATATGGCAGCTTTGCAAGGAAAAATATGGCATGCTACATGGGCATCTATATACTGACATGGTTTATCGGCACGGTAGTGCTCTTTATCTCAAAATACCAGGCTGGGGCAATATCAAAAGCTTGGTCCGGCGCAGTATTTCAAGGCACTGTATGGCTCAACCCTGTCAGAGATATGGGGATATTTTTTTGCAATTGTGCTCATGCTGACAGTGATTGTTTCACTTTTTCCGCTTATCGTAATAAAAAACAGGAAAATATATGCACGGTATGTGTTGGGAAATACGCTTTTGGACGATAATACTCATACCGCTTAGGTTTATAGATAAGAAATTTGTCAATCACAAGGTGATGTGGCAGGCCGGCTGTATGATGGCCTTTGCTGTGCTTTGCTTGTTCTGGAGCTTTTTGTTGTATATAGACTGGTAAAATACAGGTATTGCGATGAGCATGCAGACAGGAAAGTGCGCATTCACAGACGCAGGGTTCGAAGGAAAACATTAAAAGCTGTAATAGTCATTGTGCCGGTCGTTGTCATTGCAGTTATTGTTGTTTACATATTTCATGTCGCCTTCAAACGAGCCGGCTGAGTATGAAAAGGTCGCAAGCTGTATCACAAATGATGACAGGCTTGGGCCTATGGTTTATGACAGTCGGTGTATATTCCGATAACCATAGAGCTTGACTATGCAGGGACCGGCAGTCCGCTTGGCTATATTGTATACAAGGATCAGGACTATGGCAGCAGGTACTATGAGCTTGCAGCTTCAAACCTCTTATATATGAATAAGAACGGTGACGATACATATTTACAGATGGCGGGCAACGCATCAAATTCATACAAGAAGCTGTCTGTAGTTGAAAAAAGCAATTCATGGAAGGACTGCAGCGTTTTTCTCATGTGGGATGAGGAGTGGCAGTCAGAGTCGTGCTACAGCAAGGATGTCACAGGCTATACGGAGTGCGATGAGGATTTCATAAAAAGTCTTGAGGATACCTTTGGTGCAGTGAAAATAAATCCGGCAGACTTCAAGAGCTATGATGCCTATTTTACAATAGAGGGCTACAAATCCATGAAGGATGCCATAGAAAGTGACAGTCATGTGGGCACCTGGGTGGGCTGCATACTGGCAAAAGACGATAAATTTTACTATGGCAGCTACGACAATGAAATCACAGGCGGACAGCTTCAGATGCTGCGACATGTGCTCGGCGGTAATTGATATAGCATTTAATTTTTGCCGAAAGAAAATTAAAGTAAAAAGAAATAAAAAAAGGATTTTTAAAAATCACGTCGAATAATAACTAATGTAGAGCATAATTAGTGGAATGTAACGCTATTTGTTACATTTGTGTGTGAATAGCAGCAGAACATAACGACTGTGACAGCGAGGAGGCAGATAAATGACTATTCGCGAGCAGATAGAAAAACGTGAGCAGGAAATACTTAGTCCGTTAGCATGCCTGAGCATCAACTCAAGAGGCAGGGACTATGATGAGCCGCAGTGCGATATCAGGCCTGTTTTTCAGCGGGACAGGGACCGGATACTGCATAGCAAGGCATTCAGGCGTCTGAAAAATAAGACACAGGTGTTTCTTACGCCAAAGGGCGACCATTACCGCACACGTATGTCGCATACGCTTGAGGTGTCGCAGAATGCCAGGACAATAGCCAAGGCACTGAGACTGAATGAGGATCTGGTGGAGGCTATAGCGCTGGGACACGACCTGGGGCATACACCGTTTGGACATGCGGGTGAGCGCATCCTCAATGAGATATACGAGGGTGGCTTTAAGCATAATGAGCAGAGTGTGCGCATAGTGGAGAAGCTCGAAAAGGACGGAGCAGGACTCAATCTGACCTGGGAGGTCAGAGATGGCATGCTAAATCACCAGACTTCGCTCATGCCACACACCTTAGAGGGCAAAATAGTCGCTTTCAGACAAGATAGCCTACATAAATTCAGACTTTGATGATGCAATCCGAGCACAGCTTCTGTGCGAGGATGATATACCGCTTGAGATAAGAAACACGCTTGGACACAGCACCAAGGCCAGGCTCAATCATATGGTGCACAATATCATCACAAACAGCATGGGAAAGGACGATATATGCATGTCAAAAGAGTCCGCGCAGGCAATGCAGGATTTGCGTAAATTCATGTTCGCAAACCTCTATAACAATCCAGTCGCAAAAAGCGAGGAGAAAAAGGCCAAGGCGATGCTCAAGCAGCTTTATTTCTATTATATGGAGCATATAGAGGAGCTGCCGCAGAAGTATCTCGTCATGCTAGAGCAGGGTGATGACAAGGGGCGCATCATATGCGACTATATATCGCATGACAGACCAGTATGCCACCACGAAGTTCCACGAGTATTTCGTACCGGTAGCCTGGGAAATAGATGGATATTGATTTTCGCCGGGCGACACAAATGACAACAAAGATGAACAGTAAGGGGATGATAAAATGCCGTACTACTCTGACGAGCTTATAGAGGAGGTACGTTCGCGAAATGACATAGTCGATGTCATAGGAAGCTACGTGCATCTTCAGAAAAAGGGAAGTACCTATTTTGGATTATGCCCATTCCATAACGAAAAGACAGGATCCTTTTCCGTCTCACCGAATAAGCAGATGTACTATTGCTTCGGCTGTGGAGCCGGAGGCAATGTATTTACATTTCTCATGCAGTATGAGAACTTCACCTTCCCAGAGGCCATGCAGGAGCTTGCAGACCGTGTGGGAATTGAGCTTCCCAAGCAGGAGATGACCTCAGCACAAAGGAGGGAGGCAGACAGGCGCACACAGCTGCTTGAGATAAATAAAGAGGCTGCGAAGTATTTTTATATGCTGCTTCGTGGACCGAGAGGACAAAGGGCGCATGAGTATTTCAAAAAGAGAGAGCTGTCCGATGAGACAATGCAGAAGTTCGGGCTTGGTTACTCGGACCAGTACAGTGATGATCTGTACAAGTATCTGCGCAGCAAGGGCTATGATGATGAGATACTTAAGGAGACAGGTCTTGTGACGATAGATGAGGTCAGAGGAGGGCACGATAAGTTTTGGAATCGTGCGATGTTTCCGATTATGGATGTGCACAACCGCGTCATAGGCTTTGGAGGCCGGGTGATGGGTGACGGAGAGCCAAAGTATTTAAACTCTCGGAGACAAAGATATTTGATAAGAGCCGTAATCTTTACGGGCTTAATATAGCAAGGAGCACGAGGAAAACCAGCTCCTTTGTGTGAGGGCTACATGGATGTCATAGCACTGCATCAGGCAGGCTTTGACAATGCGGTGGCGTCGCTTGGCACGGCGCTCACGAGCGGACATGCCTCACTATTAAAGAGATACACCAATGAGGTATATCTGACATATGACAGTGATGGCGCCGGGGTAAAGGCAGCGCTGCGTGCGATTCCGATACTCAAGGAGGTAGGCATCACAACAAAGGTCATTAACATGCGGCCGTACAAGGACCCGGATGAGTTTATCAAGGCGCTTGGCGCACAGGAGTATGAGGAGCGTATCAAAAGGCTGAAAACAGCTTTATGTTTCAGATACGGATCATGCAGGCAGGCTATGATATGGACGATCCTGAGTCAAAAACCGCATTTTATAATGAAATCGCAAAGAAGCTGCTTGGTTTTACCGAGGAGCTTGAGCGGACAAACTATACGCAGGCAGTGTCCAGAGAGTACAGCATACCATACGACGACTTAAGAAAGCTCGTAAACAGTATGGCAATGAAGGGCGGTATCGTAAAGCCCCAGACAAAGCTTAAAAGTGGAATCAATGAGAAAAATAAAAGGAGGATGGCATGAAGCAGTCGCAGAAGCTTCTCCTCACATGGCTCATAGAGGATAATTCACTTTTTGACAGGATAAAGGGGCGTATCAGTGCAGATGACTTTACCGAAGAGCTGTACCAAGGTGGCTAAGGAGGTTTTTTCACAGTACGAGACCACGCATACAGTAAATCCGGCCAGGATAGTAAGCATGTTTACCGATGAGGACGAACAGCGCGAGGTGGCAGGGCTTTCAATGCCACAATCCATCGTGGAGGGCAAAATGACAAGGCAACCGCACTCGTGGAAACCGTTGTCCGTATCAAGCAAAACAGCATAGACTACCGCTCAAAGCATCTGGCACCTACAGATATGGAGGGCATGATGAGGATTATTGAGGATAAGCGTGCACTCGAAGAATTGCAAAAAATACCAGAATAAAGAGGAAAATAAAATGGCAAAGAAAAAGGAACAAAAAGACATGGCACAGGAGCAGGAGCAGAGACTGAATTTCCAGCAGAAGCTTATTGAGATTCTTGAGCTTGGAAAAAGAAAAAGAATATGCTCGAATATCAGGAAATTGCAGATTTTTTCAAGGACTTAAATCTGGATCCGGAGAAGTTTGAGATGGTAATTGATTATCTCGAGCAAAACGGCATAGACGTGCTTAAAATCAGCAATGATGATGACGTGGATGATGATATCATACTCGATGATGAGGACGAGGTAGAGGTTGAAAAGATTGATCTCTCAGTACCGGAGGGAGTCAGCGTCGAGGATCCTGTCCGTATGTATCTTAAGGAAATAGGTAAGGTACCTCTTCTCTCAGCAGATGAGGAGATTGAGCTCGCCCAGAATATGGAGGACGGAGCGGTAGCAACCGAGAAGATTAATGTACTAAAGGGCCGCCTTGATGGTGCATCGGAAGAGGAAAAGGCTGAGATAAAGGAAGAAATAAAGACACTGCAGAGGGATGTGGACAAGGGAGCAGATGCCAAAAGCGTCTTGCAGAAGCAAACCTGCGTCTTGTTGTCAGCATCGCAAAGAGATATGTGGGAAGAGGAATGCTTTTCCTTGACCTGATTCAGAGGGAAACTTAGGTCTTATCAAGGCAGTTGAGAAGTTCGACTACAAGAAGGGCTACAAATTCTCTACATATGCTACATGGTGGATTCGTCAGGCGATCACAAGAGCGATTGCAGATCAGGCAAGAACAATCCGTATCCCGGTTCATATGGTTGAGACGATCAACAAGCTTATCCGTGTATCCAGACAGCTCCTTCGAGCTTGGCAGAGAGCCTTCACCGGAGGAAATTGCCAAGGAGATGGATATGCCGGTAGAACGTGTGCGTGAGATACTCAAGATATCGCAGGAGCCTGTTTCACTTGAGACTCCAATCGGTGAGGAGGAGGATTCACATCTTGGTGATTTCATCAAGGATGATAATGTACCGGTTCCTGCTGATGCGGCAGCATTCACACTCTTAAGGAGCAGCTTGAGGAGGTGCTTGGCACTCTTACAGAGAGAGAGCAGAAGGTACTCACACTCCGCTTTGGTTTAGAGGACGGCAGAGCCAGAACACTTGAAGAAGTAGGTAAGGAGTTCAACGTCACTCGTGAACGTATCCGCCAGATTGAGGCAAAGGCGCTAAGAAAGCTTCGTCATCCAAGTAGAAGTAGAAAGCTTAAGGACTACTTAGAGTAAGATGATTAGGCTATCCAGAAGAATGAAGGCAGTGGCATCAATGGTCACGGCCGGCTACACGCTGTGTGATGTGGGAACCGACCATGGCTATGTGCCTATTGCCCTGGTGCAGGGTAATATAATACCGAAGGCAATTGCTGTTGATATAAATAAGGGACCGCTTGAGCGCGCCAATGAGCATATACGGGCAAACGGTCTGACAGAGCAGATTACCACAAGGCTTTCCAATGGGCTTGAAGCGATACACGACGGAGAGGTTGACTCTATTGTCATAGCAGGAATGGGGGAGAGCTTGTTATTCACATTTTAACCGCAGGGGAGACAGTGTGCAGGTCGGCAAAGGAGCTGATACTGCAGCCACAGTCGGAAGTGAGCAAAGTCCGTGAATATGTAAGGAACACAGGCTATAAGATAGTTGATGAGGATATGATTTTGGAGGACGGAAAATACTATCCGATGTTCAGATGTGTGCCGTGTGCGGACAATTCCGCATGGGACAATATGGACGAGACGACGGTTACTGTATGCGATTTGTACGGACCGGTACTTATCAAAAACGGTAATCCGGTGCTTAGGAAGTTCCTTGTCAGGGAACACCACAAGCTGGCTGCCATCATGCAGCAGCTAAGGACACAGGAGATGAGTGATTCCATCATGGACAGAATCGAGCAGATAAACGAGATGATGGCATACAATGAGGCAGCATATTCGACTATGGGGCAATAAGAAATGCAGGAATATAGTGTGAAGGTGACCTTGCCGGATGGACAGGTCATGGCAGTGACAGCATCAGAAAGTGATACTTTAGAAGCCGTAGCAGACAGATTCAAGGATTATTATGAGGATGACATAATCCTTGGAATTGTAAACGGCAGGCTTCGTGAACTGAATAAGAAAATAAAAAGTGACTGTGAGCTTAGCTTTGTGACGACAGCTGACAGGGATGGCAGGCGTACATACAGAAGAAGTGTTGTGCTGCTTTTGCAGAGGGCTATATACGATGTATATGGCAGTATGACACAGCTTCATGTGATGCATTCGCTCGGAGAAGGCTATTATTGTCAGCTTGAGAAAGCAGTGGAGTGTGCAGGCAGCCAACAGGAAAAATATAATGAAGATACAGACTTACAATGCAGCAGAGAAAACAGTGAGAAAAGCGTGACAGAGCATGATATCGACAGGATAGTCTGCAGCATGTACTCATTTGTGGAAAAAGACCTCCCAATTACCAAGCACAGTGCAAAAACACAGTATGCGGAGCAGTTTTCAAGGGAAAAGGGCTGCATGATAAGGAGAGGCTATTGCACTACAGGAGAAGCTCAGAGTCAATCTCTATGAGCTGGATGGTGTGGTGGATTATTTCTACGGATTTATGGCACCCTCGACAGGCATGCTCAAATACTTTGATATAGTGCCGTATGAGAGTGGCTTCGTGCTTCTTTTCCGGGTGCTCACAGCAGGAGCGTTGAGCCGCTTGTGACATCAAATAAGCTGTTTCACACGCTGGATGATTCCAGGAATGGAGCAAGATGCTTGGAATTGGCACGATAGGCTCGCTAAATGATGCGATTGCAGCAGGCAGGGGACAGGAAATCATGCTGCTTCAGGAGGCACTGATGGAGCAGAAGATAGGAAATCTTGCAGCGCAGATTGCTTCGGATGACAAAAAGAAATTTGTCATGATAGCAGGTCCTTCATCATCGCAAGACATCGTTTGCCAACAGACTGTCAATCCAGCTTATCGCAAAGGGCAGAAAGCCACATCCGTTAAGTCTGGATGACTACTATGTGGACAGGGAGCTTTGCCCGAAGCATCCGGACGGAAGCTTTGATTTTGAGTGCCTTGAATCTATTGATGTGAAGCTGTTCAATGAGGATATGAACAGGCTTCTTAAAGGAGAGGCTGTTGATATGCCTTCCTTCAATTTCAAGACAGGAAAGAGAGAGTACCGCGGAAGAAAGCTGACGTTGGGAGCTGATGATATACTTGTCATAGAAGGAATCCACGGCCTAAATGACAGGCTTTCACAGCTTATCCCGCCTGAGCACAAGTTCAAAATCTATATCTCAGCGCTTACACAGCTCAATATGGACGAGCACAATCCTCTTTCCACCACAGATGAAAGACTTATACGCCGGATTGTGCGTGATGCGCGTACACGAGGTACCAATGCCATGGAGACTATCGCTATGTGGCCGTCTGTCAGAAAGGGTGAAAGGGAGAATATCTTTCCTTTCCAGGAACAGGCGGATGTGATGTTCAACTCTGCACTTGTGTATGAGCTTGCGGTACTCAAGGTGTATGCGGAGCCGTTGCTTTTTGGCATAGAAAGAGACTGCCCGGAGTATCTCGAGGCAAAGAGGCTGCTTAAGCTCTTAGACTACTTTCTTCCGATGCCGGCTGACGGCATACCAAACAATTCACTGCTTCGTGAGTTTGTAGGAGGAAGCTGCTTTAATGTTTAAAACTAAAAAATCCCGCATTCCGGCTGTGTATAGAATACTGCTTGTGGCAATTGCAGTCATGGCTATTGGCGGTATTGCCGTAAATTGTTATGTGGGAAATTATTATCGTGCAGATTCAATTGCGGAGGCTGCAATCGATTCAGACAGAGAGGTTTCTGTTACCATAGAAAAGAAGGACAAGCGTATACAGGCCACCCAGTACGACTTAAAGCTTAAGAATTATACGATAACCTTTGCACCGCAGGATAAGGAAAAAGCCACAAAGGCATTGATTTTTTATCCGGGAGGCAGGGTGCAGTATACGGCGTATGCGCCGCTGATGCATGAGCTTGCAAAGAATAATTTCGTGTGCATACTTGTACATATGCCGGGCAACCTCGCAGTATTGGACAAGAATGCAGCTGACGGTATCATTGAAAAATACAAGGAAATATACCCATCCATACAGGAATGGTACATGGGAGGCCACTCTTTAGGCGGAGCCATGGCTGCAGAATATGTGTCAAAGCATGTAGATGAGTTTGACGGACTATATCTTTTTGCAGCATATTCGACCGCTGACCTGTCGGATTCAGATCTGAGGGTTTTAGCGTGTACGGTTCAGAGGATGGTGTGCTTGATATGGACAAATACCGCAAATACCGCTCAAACCTGCCGGAGGATACATATGAGTATGTCATTGATGGCGGGTGCCATTCTTATTTTGGAAGCTATGGTCTGCAAAAGGGAGACGGTACACGATGTGGCTTTCGAGGAGCAGATAGAGATGACGGTAGACTTTATTACATACAACAGCAATAATAATTACCGGTAGACTGCATCATATACAACAGCAAATGATAGTTACCGGAACAAAATGCAACTGAGATATCTCAGTTGCATTTTTACCTTGCGGCGCACGTTACTAATAAGTTATTTTACGAAACGCCAATAGGCTTTAGATTATTAAAATACGCAGGACGATAAGCCGGGTTATGTCGTTGAACAGTCATCTATCTAGGACGCCTGTTGCCAGACGCCTCAAGCGACCTACCTAAAGCTGGCGGGCCACGTCAAAGCTTTGTTTCGGTCTTGCTTCGGATGGGGTTTACATGTGCCCTTCCTGTTACCAGCAAGGCGGTAATCTCTTACCCTGCCTTTTCACCCTTACCACGAATGTGGCGGTATATTTCTGTTGCACTGTCCTTAGAGTTTCCTCCACCGGCCGTTAACCGGCATCCTGCCCTATGAAGCCCGGACTTTCCTCACCTGCGGCCTTTCGGCACTTGCAGCCGCGATCACCTGTCCTGCATATTTATTTAATATACCAAGCATTTTTCCAAAAATCAAGCCCTTTTACCAACTTTAATAAACGAAATATAAAATGTTTCTTAAAAGACGATAGGTCTATTGACGGTTTTTATCTTCAATATTATCTTAATAAATGTAAAGAACGATTTAAAACCTCAAATTCATAGCGTGGACACTGTATGAGGTAAGAATTTGGCTATAATGAAAATATAGGGCGAGGCGGTAATATGAGAGAAAAATTTATCAGATTTATGAATGGAAGAAACGGGATGGACGAGCTTGCAAGGGCTGAGTCATGGGTAGTAATGATATTACTTGTGGTTTCAATATTTACAAGGTCGGCGATACTTGATATACTGGCTATAGGACTGATGATACATATGTATTTTCGTGTATTTTCGAGAAATGTAAACAAGCGCTATGCAGAGAATCAGAAGTTTTTAAATGCCAGGTATGAGTGGACCGTAAAGGCAGAGCGCAGGAAAAAGCGCTTTGCACAGAGGAAGCAGTACAAGTTCTTCAAGTGTCCTATGTGTAAGCAGGAGGTCAGGGTGCCAAGAGGACATGGCAAGATCTGTATTACCTGTCCGAAGTGCCGGGAGCAGTTCGTGAGACGCAGCTAGTACATCGAATAATAGTAACCAGCCATATGACTTGCCTGATTTCCCATCTGCGGCGTTGTAGTCAATCGACGTAGCCACCGCTACGCCTCATTCCTCCGCCTTGCAGATGAAAATTCATTCTGCGTCATATAGCCAGAAACTTATTTTTCGATGTACTGGTACGTCAATATATATACCTGTACATAAGAGCATGGAGAAGAAATGTTTGGATATATAACTGTCAATAAGGACACTTTGTCCGAGGAAAATAAAAAAATATATCAAAGCTATTATTGCGGGCTGTGCCAGACAATGAAGTCGCAGTATGGCAGGCGTGCACAGATGGCACTAAACTATGACATGACTTTTCTCATAGTGCTTCTGACAGGCTTGTACGAGCCGGATAGTGTAACGCGGGATGGATTTGTATGCAGCGTGCACCCTACGAAGAAGCGTACACTTCGCACCAATGAGATTACAGAGTATGCTGCAGCCATGAACATCCTGCTTGCATACTACAATCTGATAGATGACTGGAAGGATGACAAGAGCCTGACGAAGAAGACATACGCAGAGATGCTGAAAAAGGACTTTGAGAAGGCAAAAAAAGGCTATCCGATACAGGCTAAGGCGATAGAGGACTACATTGCAAGGCTTGCAGAGTGCGAGAAGAGCAATGATACCAATATTGATGCAGTTGCAGGGCTGACAGGAGAGATGCTCGGCATACTTTTTGGGATGAGTGGCAGAAGGATTTGAAGGAATTTGGCTGCTATATGGGCAAATTTATTTATATAATGGATGCGTATGAGGATATTGGGGATGATGTGAAAAAAAAGTCATATAATCCACTTATACAGTTCATGCATTGCTGCAATAATGATCAGGAAAAATTTGACAAATCCTGTCGGCTTATGATGACATCTATGCTTTCAGAGGCAGCAAAAATATTTGAGAGGTTGCCAATTCTCTTACATGCGGATATAATCAGAAATGTTCTATACTCCGGTGTGTGGAGCAAGTATGAGTATATTCAGATGAAGAAAAGGAAGAAACATAAATGATAGATCCATATCAGGTGCTCGGTGTCAGCCGCAGTGCAAGTGACGATGAAATAAAAAAGGCCTACAGGAGCTTAAGCAGAAAATATCATCCTGATGCCAATATCAACAATCCTAACAAGGATCAGGCTGAGGAGAAGTTTAAGCAGGTGCAGCAGGCATATGACCAGATAATGAAGGAAAAGCAGTCCGGTGCTGCCGGAACCGGTGGATATGGCGGTGCGGGAAGCAGCAGCTCATACGGCGGCAGCTCCTATGGTGGAGCATATGGTAGTGGACCGGGAGCAGGTGATCCATTTGGAGCAGGTGGATCGTTTGGTGGTTTCTATGGCCGCTATACCTACAATAATGCAGGCAGCAGTGCACAGGATGACAATCCAAAGGTGCGTGCAGCAGGCAATTTCATCAGCAACGGCTACTACAATGAGGCACTGAAGGTGCTTGAGGAGGTACCTTTGCTGAGAGACGCGGAAGGTGGTACTACTACAGTGCTATCGCAAACCAAAAGCTCGGCAACACAGCGACAGCCATAGAACACATACAGCGAGCAGTGTCGCTTGAGCCAAACAACATGCAGTACCGCCAGTTTATGCAGATAATTGAAAATGGTGGCTCGTGGTATTCGGATATGGGAGACATATACGGACGCCCTAGTGGCAGGGGCAGCGAGTGCTGCAGCCTGCTAGCCACATTCCTTTGCTGGCAGATGTTCTGCTGCTAGATGTCAAGCTTTTCTGATGTTACAGATGGAAATTCATGCAAGTTATGGGGCTGGTTATTTGCAGAACGATGGACGGGTATATTAATCTGTGAATTATTCTGAATAGTTACCTGAAAAATAAGGGGATGTGAAAAAACTCGATTGAGTTTTTTCGCATCTCCCTTTTTGTACCTGTTGTGTATAAATGACTGAAATCATGCGCAAAGAAAGCGAATTTCCCCTTTTGTTTATGGACATAAGTAACTATTCAGATCCACACATATATGAGCAAAATCAGCTGCGCAGCAACGGCTGTATTATTCCAGCGAATCCGGAATACCATCATGATCCAAATCTGCCATGTCTGCTCCGTGCGCACCGATATCCACAGTGTTTAAGGTGCGTCTTTTAAGTCTTGCGGCCTCAGACTGCTTGAGCAGATAGCTCTTTATCTCGCGTGAGTGCTTTACGTGAACGAGCTTAAGCTCAGGGTTTGTGACGTCGCCTGTGTAGCAGACTATGGTGCCGAGCTTAAAAATGCGCTCCATCAGTGATGTAGTGAGCTTTACATCAGCTACCTTATACATGTAGCAGTCATCCTCTGTGGTGCTTAAGAGTCCGGACTCTACAGTGATAAAGGACGGTGTGACGGTATATTTTGTGAAAGTCCACGGCAGACCGAGAAACAGCAGTCTCTTTCTCTCCTTAAAGATTACAGCATCGTCATCATCGATTGCGCCGGCTGTGGTGTTTTTGATTTGTGATTCATTTACAGACATATTATTCTCCTTTTTGATGTTGAAATTGTCGTAATTGTATGAAAACTTCAATACAATTGCTAAACGTTCAGAACAGTTATATTCTGTCATATATTCTACAACAAAAAAGTGTAAAAGCCAACTTGAATATTGCGCCAAGTTATTATATGATAGAAAAAATGTAATAAAAATTGTTACGCGAAAAAGAATGGAGGCAAATTATGCGTCACTTAATGAGTCCGTTGGATTTTTCTGTAGAAGAGTTGGACAAGCTTCTGGATCTTGCAAATGATATAGAGGCTCATCCTGAGAAATATGCACACAAGTGCGATGGAAAGAAGCTTGCAACCTGTTTTTATGAGCCAAGCACGAGAACCAGGCTTAGCTTTGAGGCTGCCATGCTTAATTTGGGAGGCTCGGTGTTAGGTTTCCACAGTGCTGATTCGTCATCTGCGTCAAAGGGCGAGAGCGTTTCAGATACTATCAGGGTTATTTCCTGCTATGCGGATATCTGTGCCATGCGTCATCCTAAGGAGGGTGCACCGCTTGTGGCTTCAGAGAAATCGCGTATCCCTGTAATTAATGCAGGCGATGGAGGTCATCAGCATCTTACCCAGACACTTGCTGATCTCCTTACAATCCGTTCCATCAAGGGCAGATTGAATAATATCACAATCGGCTTTTGTGGAGATTTAAAATTTGGACGAACAGTGCATTCTCTGATCAATGCACTTATCAGATATGACAATGTGAAGATTGTGCTTATCTCGCCAGAGGAGCTTAAGGTGCCTGACTATGTGCGCGATGATGTGCTTCGTGCCAACAATATCGAGTTCAAGGAGGTAGAAAAGCTCGAGGATGCCATGGGAGAGCTTGATGTGCTCTACATGACACGTGTCCAGAAGGAGCGTTTCTTCAATGAGGAGGACTATGTGCGTCTGAAGGATTTCTACATTCTGACAAAGGAGAAGATGGAGCTTGCAAAGGATGATATGATTGTACTTCATCCGCTCCCACGTGTGAATGAGATTTCTGTTGATGTGGATGATGACCCGAGAGCATGCTATTTCAGGCAGGCACAGTATGCGGTTTACGTGCGTATGGCGCTTATTCTGACATTGCTTGGACTGGCTGAGGACTAAAGGAGGATAATATGCTGAATATTAGTGGAATACATGAGGGCTTTGTGCTCGATCATATCAAGGCAGGTATGAGTCTTCAGATTTACAGGGATTTAAAGCTTGACAAGCTCGACTGCACAGTTGCGATCATTAAGAATGTAAAAAGCAGCAAAATGGGCAAGAAAGATATCATCAAGGTAGAGTGTCCGATAGAGTCATTAGACCTCGATATCCTTGGATTTATTGACCACAATATCACTGTAAATGTGATAAAGGGTGATAAGATTGTGGACAAGATGGAGCTTAAGCTGCCTCATCAGGTGAAAAATGTCATCAAGTGCAAAAACCCAAGATGCATCACTTCAATTGAGCAGGAGCTTGACCAGATTTTCGTGCTTTCCGATGAGAAAAACGAAATCTACCGCTGCAAGTACTGTGAGGAGAAATACGAAGGAGTTAAATAGTATCAGTTATGTATGCCAACGTGATTGTGGATATATCCCACGAAAAACTGGATAAGACATTTCAGTACAGCATCCCGGATGAGATTTTATGCGACATCCGTCCGTGTGTGCGTGGATATTCCATTTGGCAGCCGCACTATCACAGGCTATGTGATTGAGGTCACGGATAAGCCTGAGTACGACCCGGCAAGGACAAAGCCTCTTATCGGGATAAAGGCAGACTCTGTGGCTGTGGAGGCAAAGCTCATCGCACTTGCGGCATGGATACGGCGCAATTACGGCTCTACCATGAATCAGGCGCTTAAGACTGTTATACATGTAAAGAAGCAGGCTAAGGAGCAGGTGAGCCGCAGTATTGCACTGAAAATAGACAAGGTAAAGGCAAGGGCGCAGCTTGCGCTTTGCGAGGCAAAAAAACAAAAGGCAAAGGCCAGGCTTTTTCGTGCGCTGATTGATGCTGATGAGGGGGCGCGCCTTGAGTATTCCTTTGTGACAGGCAAGCTGTCGGTGTCGGCTGCCACTATAAGAGCGATTGAGCAGAGCGGTTTTATCGAGGTTATCACACAGAGCGGCTACAGAAATCCTGTGGAGCATATGAGTGTGGACACCTATGATAAGGTACTGAATGCTGCGCAGCAGAGTGTGGTTGATGCGATAGAAGGCGACATTGCCGCTGGCCTTAGAAATACTTATCTGATTAAGGGTGTTACCGGAAGCGGCAAGACAGAGGTGTACATGGAGCTTATCGCACACTGTATACAGTCCGGGCGTCAGGCGATTGTGCTGATTCCCGAGATTGCCCTTACTTACCAGACCGTGATGCGTTTTGCCAGATTTGGGAACAGGGTTTCGATAATCAATTCAAGACTTTCAAATGGTGAGCGTTATGACCAGTTTGAGAGCTAAGAATGGTGATATTGACATCATGATTGGCCCGCGGTCGGCGTCTGTTCACACCTTTTCAAATTTAGGACTTATCATAATAGATGAAGAGCACGAGAATTCATACAAGAGCGAGTCGGTGCCACGCTATCACGCCAGGGAGGTGGCGATAGAGTACGCGCGCATGTCTGATGCTATTGTGGTGCTTGGCTCTGCAACACCGTCGGTGGATAGCTATTACAAGGCAAAGACAGGCGTTTACAGGCTTTGGAGCTGGATAAGCGTGTGGACGACAGACCTCTTCCAAAGTGTGAGGTTGTCGATTTGAGGCAGGAGCTTCGTGAGGGAAACCGCTCGATTCTTTCCACCAGGCTTCAGGAGCTTATGGAGGAGCGGCTTCTAAATGGCCAGCAGACCATGCTTTTAAATAGAAGGGCAAATCGGCATTTATGTCGTGCAGAGCGTGCGGTTTTGTGGTAAAATGTCCTCATTGCGATGTATCACTCAGTGAACATAGCGGCGGAGTGATGGTCTGTCACTACTGCGGCTACAGACAGCCGGTGCCTAAGGTGTGTCCGAGCTGTGGCTCGAAGTACATTAGCGGCTTTAAGGCCGGCACACAGAAGATAGAAGCGATGGTGGCAAAGCGTTTTCCACAGGCGCGTATACTGCGCATGGATTATGACACCACGAGGGCGAAGGATGCGTATGAGAAGATTCTGCAGGCATTTTCCAATCATGAGGCCGATATACTTATCGGTACGCAGATGATTGTAAAGGGACATGATTTTTCAAATGTCACGCTGGTTGGTGTGCTGGCGGCGGATATGTCACTGCATGTGAATGATTTTCATGCGGCGGAGCGCACCTTTGCTCTGCTGACCCAGGCGGCAGGGCGCGCCGGCAGAGAAAGCTGCCCGGCAATGTGGTTATCAGACCTACGACCCTGACCACTATGCCATCCAGACTGCCAAAGAGCAGGATTATGAGGCTTTTTACGATAAGGAGATAGAGTACAGGAGGCTTATGAACTATCCACCTGTATGGAATATGCTTTTAGTCCATGTCACATCACGATGAGAGTGAGTGCGGCAGCATGGCACAGCAAGTGTACGATATAGCGTCGCAGATGATATCGCATACAGATGAAAATCAAAGCCCTGATGATAGGCATCTGATTCAGCTCATCGGTCCTGCGGATGCGAACATCGCCAAGGTAAATGACATATACCGCAAGGTGATTTACATGAAGACATCTGACTATGCGGCGCTCATTTCCATAAAGGATGTCATAGAGCAGGCTGTGAAAGCTGATACGGCAATGAAACATGCTAATATCTCATTTGATTTCAATCCGATGAGTGGATTTTGATAGATATAGAAGGAGGCAATTATGGCACTTAGAACTATTAGAGTGGAGGGAGACCCTGTACTTGGCAAGGTCTGCAGAGAGGTTACGGAGGTGACTCCAAAGATAGTAACACTTATTGATGATATGCTTGAGACTATGTATGAGGCTAATGGTGTAGGACTTGCCGCACCACAGGTTGGCATATTAAAGAGGATCGTTGTTATCGATGTGGGCGAGGGTCCAATCGTGATGATTAATCCTGAAATTATCGAGTCTGACGGAGAGCAGACCGGCGATGAGGGCTGTCTTTCAGTACCGGGAAAAGCGGACAGGTGACCCGCCCGAATTATGTAAAGGCTCGTTTCATGGGCGAGGATATGAATGAGTATGAGATAGAGGGAGAAGAGCTTTGGCCAGATGTATCTGCCACGAGCTTGACCATCTCGACGGACATCTCTATGTGGAGAAGGTTGAGGGCGCACTTCACGATGTGACATATGAGGATACACAGGAGTAATCATTAGGATGACATTTGTTATCTGAGCTTGGAAAATATCTGGGAGGCAGTAAGATGAGAGTAATTTTCATGGGAACACCGGACTTCTTCGGTGGGAACACTTGAGGCAATTATAGAGGCAGGGCATGAGGTGGCACTGGTTGTCACACAGCCCGACAAGCCAAAGGGCCGCGGCAAGACAATGCAGTATACACCGGTCAAGGAGTGTGCGCTTTCGCACGGTATTGAGGTATTCCAGCCGGTTAAAATAAGAGAGACTGCTAATATAGAGTATCTCAGAAAGTTTAATGCAGATATAATAATTGTGGTTGCTTTTGGACAGATTCTGTCAAAGAGTATTCTTGATATGCCTCGATACGGCTGTATCAATGTGCATGCTTCACTTTTGCCAAAGTACAGAGGTGCGGCTCCTATCCAATGGGCTGTGATTAACGGTGACGAGTTTACAGGTGTCACTACCATGAGGATGGATGAGGGTGTCGATACCGGAGATATGATTGCAAAGAGTACAGTCAGACTCGCGCCTGATGAGACCGGCGGCAGCCTGTTTGATAAGCTCTCAGCAGAGGGAGCAAAGCTGTGTGTGGAGACCATGAAGATGATAGAGGATGGCACTGCAGAGTATACTCCTCAAAACAGCGAGGAGGCCACACATACATCAATGATCAGTAAGGAGCTTGGCTTTATCGACTGGACAAAGCCGGCTGTTGAGATTGAGAGGCTTATAAGGGGGCTTAATCCATGGCCGAGCGCATACACCCACTTAAACGGTAAGACATTTAAGGTGTGGAGTGCAAAGGTGATTGACGGCAGCGATGATTATGAGCCGGGCTGTATTTATCATATCGGAAAAAATGATATGTATGTACAGACGGGAAAAGGAGCATTATCTTTAGTAGAGGTACAGCTCCAGGGCAAGAAGCGCATGGATACAGGTTCATTTTTGAGAGGCTGTCATGTGGAAGAGGGCTCGTTTTTCACATTATAGTTATTCATTATAAGTAACTATTGACAAACTACTACACGCATTATAATAAGCAGCAAGGAGAGATGATACATGGGATATTATTATTGGGATCCGACATATATACTCGTTGTGATAGGTGCAGTGATATGTATGATTGCATCGGCAAGAGTTAAAGGTACATTTAATAAATACTCGCAGCTAAGAAGCATGTCAGGCATGAATGGCGCACAGGTGGCTCAAAGAGTGCTTCAGGCGGCAGGCATATATGATGTGCAGGTGCGTCATGTGTCCGGCAGTCTGACGGACCACTATGATCCGCGCACCAAAACAGTGAATTTATCTGATCCTGTGTACAATGCCACATCGGTCGCAGCACTTGGCGTAGCAGCCCACGAGTGTGGACACGCTATACAGCATGCAAAAAGCTATGCACCTCTTTCAATCAGGAGTGCGCTCGTACCTATAGCCAATTTTGGCTCCATGCTTGCATGGCCGGTTATACTTATCGGCTTATTATTTAACACACGCTCGTCAGGGCTTATTATTGATATAGGCATATTGCTGTTTTCGGCAGCAGTGCTTTTCCAGCTCGTGACATTGCCGGTAGAGTTTGATGCTTCAAGACGTGCGCTTGTCATGCTTCGTACACAGGGCATACTTGCAGATGACGAGCTTAGGTACACAAGAAGGGTGCTCAAGTCAGCGGCACTTACCTATGTAGCCAGTGCGGCGGCTGCTATTTTACAGCTCCTTCGTATCATACTTATCACAAACGGACGCAGACGGGACGACTGATATTGTTTTAGCTTCTGTTTGCCTGTGATTTTACAGGGTGGCAGTTTAAATTGGATATATTAGTTAGAAAATTAAATGTATATGTAACTATTCGGAAACATCATCATGATAAATAATCATAGTAAAAATAATCATAATAATAAAATAGCCAAATAAACAAAAATAATATACCGGGCAGACCTGCAAAATCAAACGTGGCAGCGCATAATGAGCACTCTGTAGATACGCGTGAGCTTGCCCTTGAGATGCTTATTGAGATTAATGAGCGTGGAGCATTTTCACATATCGTGCTTCGTAGTGTGCTTGACAAGTATCAGTATCTGTCAAAGCAGGACAGAGCCTTTATGACGAGGCTTGTTGACGGCACTATCGAGTATATGCTGCAGCTTGACTACATCATAGACTCTTTTCAAAGACAAAGGTAAGGAAGATGAAGCCCTTCATCAGAAACCTTCTTCGCATGAGCGTCTACCAGATAAAGTACATGGACGCGGTGCCGATTCAGCTGTATGCAATGAGGCGGTGAAGCTTGCAAAGAGGCATAAGTTTGCACAGCTTTCGGGCTTTGTAAATGGTGTACTCAGAAATATTGCAAGAAATATAGATTCAGTACAGTTTGATACCTTAAGCATCCGGTACTCCATGCCACAGTGGATAGTGGACAGATTTGTTGCGGCATACGGAGAGAAGAAGGCAGAGGAGATTTTCAAGGCCTTTCACAGTAAGAGCACAATAAGCATCAGGACAAACGACCAGGTGTACTCGGATGAGCTTCGCGCGACGCTTGAGGCAGAGGGTGTGACGGTCACAGCGGTTGATGAACTTAATTATGCGTTTGTTATATCTGGATTTGATTATTTGAATGGCTTGCAGAGCTTCAGAGACGGACTTTTCTATGTGCAGGATATCAGCTCCATGCTTGTTGCACAGACGGCTGCTCCAAAGAAGGGCGACTATGTGATAGATGTATGCGCAGCACCGGGTGGCAAGAGCACCCATATAGCTGAGCTTTTGCAGGGAAGCGGCCATGTGCTCGCACGTGACCTGACCGATAACAAGGTCGATATGATTGAGGAAAATATAGAAAGGCATGGCCTTAACAATATGTCGGCAGAGGTGTGGGATGCCACAGTATTTGATGCTGATTCGGCGGGAAAGGCAGATATACTCATTTGTGATCTGCCGTGCTCAGGGCTTGGAGTGCTCGGCAGAAAGAAGGATATCCGCTACAAGATGACGCCTGAGTCTGTAGATGAGCTTGCCGCTCTTCAAAGACAGATACTTGATACCGTGCATACATACGTGAAGCCAAACGGAGTGCTCGTGTACAGTACATGTACGATAGATGAGGCTGAGAATGAGGACAATGTGAGGTGGTTTATTGAAAAGCATCCGGAGTTTGAGCTGGATAAGAGCTTTGCTGAAGGCACCGGAATGAAACAGATACTGCCCGGTGAGCATGGAAGTGACGGATTCTTTATTGCAAGATTCATAAAAAGCAAATTATGATATTAAAATAAATCATGAATTAATAAATATAAATTGGTTCGAATTAGAAGAATTTGTTTATGCAGATTTAAATGATGAATTTTAATTACGAAACCAGATTTCAGGATATAATCAGTGAAGTAATAAACAATAAGCAAAACAAATAAGAAAAAACATTTATAAAACAATAGTTAAATGCAGACTTAATAAAAATGATATGGAACAGATAAAAGAACAACTAACTGACATCAAATCAATGAATATGGACGAGCTCACAGAGTTTATCATATCGCTCGGAGAGAAGAAATTCCGTGCGAAGCAGATATATGAGTGGATTCATGTGAAGCATGTGGACAGCTTTGATGAGATGACCAATATTTCAAAAAAGTTCATACAGGTATTAAAGGACAATGCAATACTCATCTCGCTAAAAAGAGGAGGTGCAGGTGTCAAAGCTCGATGGCACGAGAAAATATCTCTTTGCACTCGATGATGGCAACGTCATAGAGAGTGTACTTATGAAGTACAAGCATGGAAACTCTGTATGCATATCTTCGCAGGTTGGCTGCAGGATGGGGTGCAGATTCTGTGCATCTACTTGATGGTCTCGTTAGGGGCTTAGGCCGTCTGAGATGATTGACCAGATTTATCAGATAGGCAAGGACATAGAGCGCATCTCAAATGTAGTTGTCATGGGGACAGGTGAGCCGCTTGACAATTACGACAATCTGCTGCGCTTTATAGAGCTTCTCACTGATGAAAACGGAATCAATATCAGCCAGCGCAATCTGACAGTTTCCATGTGGTCTCGTACCGCGCATGAGACAGCTTGCAGATGAAAAGCTTTCTATCACGCTGGCGTTTTCACTTTCACTGCATGCCTCCAACCAGGAAAAGAGAAAAGCTCTCATGCCGGTTGCAAACAGCTATGATATACATGATGTGGTCGATGCATGCAAATATTATTTTGCACAGACCGGCCGCAGAGTCACCTTTGAGTATAGCCTGGTAGGCGGAGTGAACGATACAGCCGAGGATGCAGCAGAGCTTTCGGCACTCGTACATGGCATGAACTGCCATATAAATCTGATTCCGTAAACCCGATAAAGGAGCGCGACTACGTGCAGTCCAACAAGGATGTTATAGAGGCTTTTAAAATATGCTTGAAAAAACGGAATTAATGTTACTATTAGAAGGGAAATGGGCAGAGATATAGACGGTGCCTGTGGACAGCTTCGCAAGAAGCATATAGATAAAGAGAGAGGAATAAACTAGATGAAGACGTTTTCCATTACGGATGCAGGTGCTATTCGTGAGATTTTTTATTTCTCGTCTGACACTGCAGTAGGAAATCTTCCGAATCTTTTCATCGTAGCAGATGGAATGGGAGGACACAAAGCCGGTGACTATGCTTCCAGATACACTATAGAGCGTGTGGTTTGCATCGGTATCGAAATGATATCGTGAGGATGAAGCTAAGCGTGGAATGGGTACCACCTTAGTCGTAGGAACTATTATAGGAAACAAGCTTTTGTGGCCAATATAGGTGACAGCAGGCTTTATATTGTAGGTGGCACAGAGCAGATCAGACAAATTACCAGGGATCATTCACTGGTTGATGAGATGGTCAGGATGGGTGAGATAAATGCCGACGAGGCGAGAGTTCATCCGGACAAGAATATCATCACGAGAGCTGTCGGGGCAGCAGATCATGTGGAGGCAGATTTTTTTGTTTTTTTTTTTTATGTGAGGACGACAGGATTCTTCTGTGTACAGACGGACTTACCAATATGGTGAGAGATAAAGAAATATGCGATACTATTAGGCAAAATGATAATATCGAGACAGCAGCGTCACAGCTTGTCGCCATGGCCAATGCAAACGGTGGCCGCGATAATATCACTGTAATGATTATTAAACCATTTTAAGACGAGGTAATAACAGATGTTAGAGATAGGAAGTTTTTTATCGGATCGATATGAGATCCTAAGCAAGGTTGGCGCAGGCGGCATGTCTGATGTATACAAGGCAAAAGACCATATACTGAGCCGTTTTGTAGCTATAAAGGTTTTAAAGCAGGAGTTTTCGGAGGATAGTTCATTTGTGACCAAGTTCCGTGCTGAGGCACAGTCAGCAGCAGGACTTGAGCATCCAAATATCGTAAATATCTATGATGTAGGCAGCGAGAATGGTCTGTACTACATTGTCATGGAGTATGTCGAGGGTATCACACTTAAGAGTTATATCGAGAAAAGGGCCAGCTGTCATTCAAGGAGTCTGCAAGTATTGCAATCCAGGTGGCAAGGGGCATAGAGGCCGCTCACAATAAAAATATCATTCACCGTGATATCAAGCCGCAGAATATCATTATTTCTACAGATGGCAAGGTAAAGGTGACAGACTTTGGAATTGCAAAGGCTACATCTTCAAATACAATAGCTCAGATGTGATGGGCTCAGTACACTATGCATCTCCGGAGCAGGCAAGAAACGGCTTCGTCGATGGCAGAAGTGATATTTACTCACTGGGAATCGTAATGTTTGAGATGGTTACAGGCCGTGTGCCGTTTGACGGTGATACCACAGTGGCAGTTGCACTGCAGCACCTACAGGAGGAGATTGCAAGGCCAAGCATCTACGCACCGGATCTGCCAATCAGCTTTGAGAAAATCATCTTAAAGTGTACACAAAGACACCGGACCGCAGATACCAGACTATTGAGGAGCTTCTCACAGACATAAGGCGCTCTCTTGCGCATCCTGATGAGGATTTCGTTACAATAGCACCACTCGTTGACGGTGGCAAGACCAAGGTTATAAGCCCAGAGGAGCTTGACAAGATAAAAGAAGGCAGAGGTGTTGCAGAGGACTTAAATGATGATGATACCGATGCAGATAATGGTGATGAGTATGCTGACGATGAAGACGATGATGATGAATATGATGAGTCACTCTTAGACGACGATGATGACGAAGAAGACGAAGACGATGATGATGACGGCAAGCTTTTAAATCCAAAGATGGATAAAGCAATCACAATCATGGGTATAGTAACAGCCGTAATCATTGTAATAGTTATCATATATCTTGCACTTTCAGTGGCAGGAGTGTTTAAGTTTGGCGGCAAAAAGAACTCAGAGTCACAGCAGACAGAGTCACAGACACAGACCGAGTCTGAATCAGAGTCAAGACACAGACTGAGACAGAGGGCCAGATGATTGACATCAGAGGCATGTCAGTGGAGGATGCTCAGAAGGCAGTAGACCGCTTAAAGCTTGACCTCACAGTATTTGCATTTGAGACAAAGCAGTCAGATGAAAGATGGCACAATCCTTGAGCAGGATGTCAAGGGCGGAGATACAGTAAAGCGTGGTTCACAGATTAATGTAGTTATCGCAGGAAAAGGTGATAGTACATCAGAGATGGTCAAGATACCAAGTGTAATCGGAAAGACCAAGAGCTCAGCAAAGAGTACACTCGAGTCAGCAGGCTTTAGTGTCACCTTCGAGTATGGAGATTACAATGACAGTGTAGCAGCAGATGTAGTAACAGCACAGTCACCATCAGCAAAGAAACAGGCCGCAAAGGGCAGCACAGTAACAGTCACCCTCTCACCGGGCCAGAAGCCAATCACCGTGCCAAACGTAGTAGGTGCCTCACAGTCACATGCAGAAAGCGCCCTCGCAGGAGCAGGGCTCAAGTACACCTATGCCGACTCCCAGTACAGCGACACAGTACCCGCCGGCAGCGTAATCAGCCAGACCAAATCCGGCGAAACCGTAGCCGCAGGCACCACAATCACACTGACACTCAGTAAGGGTAAGCAGCAGGTTTCAAAGAAGGTTTCAACGACATTGTCATTGGATATACCAGAGGGTGCAAAAGCAGAAAATATATCAGGAACATATAGTCTGCATGATGATGAGAAAGAATATGCTTCTGGTAATGTAACGGGTGCTTCGGTTACAGTATCTGGAACAATTGATGGTTCATCAGCAATTGCAACAGTAAAATGGACATATGATTTAGTTACGACAAATGAAGATGGAACTGAAAATAGAGAATCGGGAAAGACTGCAACTAAGGAAGTTACTGTTAGATAACTATTTGTATGATATTGATTGTTAATATTATAAAAAATGAGCATGAGGAAAACGAGCCGTAGCGCAGCTACGTCAAGTTTTCCGTATCGCCATCATATTTGTAAATACACACAATACACATATAGCACACAAAACAGCAACACAATACATGTCTTTATTGTAGCCACCGGATAGCACCCACAAAGTGGGTGCTATCCGCCACACACCAACCCGCGGACGAAAACCTGAACTCGCGGAGAAACTAAGGAAGCGGGGCAGGCATGTGTTCCGAGGAAAAAATATGAAATGCCCCGGGGTGCCATAAACCTACCGAGGAAAGAACAGGGCAGAGCAAGCCATAGCCTGTCCGTAGGAGAGCCCGGGGTTTGCTTCATATTTTTTAAGAGGAATATATGCCCCGCCACCCACAACCTCAAAGCGCGGCATGCACCCGCCGAAAGCGTGACTCCTGCAAATACAAAGCACACAAGGAAAACCATGACAGGAAAAATTATTAAAGGAATTGCCGGTTTCTACTACGTCTACGTAGAAGAAACCAAAGAAAAAGAAACTGCCACAGGCGGCACTCTCTACGAGTGCAAAGCAAAAGGCACCTTCAGAAAACAAAAGATAAAGCCACTGGTAGGCGATATCGTCGACATAGCAGTCCTCGATGATGAAAAGCACATAGGCAATGTCGAGCGTATACTGCCACGGAAAAACGAACTTATCAGGCCGGCTGTGTCCAATATAGACATGGCCCTGGTTATTTTTGCATCCGCAAAGCCGGATCCCAATTTCAACCTGCTTGATAGGTTTTGTGTATGATGGAGTACCAGCATGTCCCGGTTACTATATGCTTCAACAAAAAGGACTTAATCACACCTAAAGAGCAGCAGGAGCTTAAAAGCATATACGAGCCGGCTGGCTATAGAGTGCTTTTTACCAGCACGAAAACAGGTGAGGGCATAGATGAGATAAAGCACATTTTAGAGGGAAGGACGACCACGGTTGCAGGTCCCTCGGGAGTTGGCAAGTCATCTATCATCAACTGTCTGCAGGATGATGTGCAGATGGAGACCGGACATATAAGTGAAAATAGAGCGCGGAAAGCATACGACCAGACATTCTGAGATTATCCCGATAAAGGATGGCACGTATATCATGGATACACCGGGCTTTAGCTCGATGGATGTGCCGGGCTTTGAAAAGGAGGATCTATGGACCTGTTATCCGGAGTTTGTAGAGTATGAGCCATATTGCAGGTTTCGGGCTGCAGTCATATAAATGAGCCGGACTGCGGTGTGAAGGAGGCTCTTTCAGATGGGAAAATATCGCAGGTGCGGTATGATAATTTTATATGAGGAGCTTAAAACAGACAAAAGTATTAATTTAAAGCATAATCAAACGGAGGAAAACATGAACTGTTTATCACCATCAATTTTATCAGCGGATTATTCAATACTCGGAGAGCAGCTTAAGCAGCTTGATGAGGCCGGACACAGTATGTGCATATAGATGTTATGGACGGCAGCTTCGTTCCAAGCATATCAATAGGACTGCCGGTCATAAAGACAATCAGAAAGTGCACAGAGCGTATGTTTGATGTGCATCTGATGATAGATGAGCCGGTCAGATATATAGATGATTTTGCGACAGCAGGAGCAGATATCATCACAGTCCATGCGGAGGCATGTAAGCATCTTGACAGGACAATCGAGGCAATAAAGGAAAAGGGCATACTGGCAGGTGTAGCATTAAATCCGGCTACTCCGCTCTCAGCCATAGAGTATGTGCTTCCCAAAGTGGACATGGTGCTTATCATGACTGTAAATCCGGGCTTTGGAGGACAAAAGCTTATTCCGTATACTGTAGACAAGGTGCGCGACTTAAAGGCACTTCTTGAGAAAACCGCAAATAAGGCTGATATCGAGGTGGACGGTGGTGTTAATCTTGAGAACGTGGAGACACTGCTTGCGGCAGGAGCCAATATCATTGTTGCGGGAAGTGCGGTGTTTAGCGGAGATATAGAAGAAAATGTAAAGGGTTTTCTGAATATCATGATGTAACAGATGCAGGTTAAAAAAAAATGCTTCCGGGGCTGTAGCAAATGTGGATATGTTATTTATAAGAAGGTGGATAAAATGAGGTATTTGATTGTATGTGGTGGAAAAATAGATAAGGAATTCGGCTTAAATGAGATAAAGACTGATGGAATAGATGCTATAATTGCGGCTGACAGCGGAATGGATTTCCTGTACGAAAACGGTGTCACGCCTGATATAATTGTAGGTGATTTCGATTCAGCTACGACAAAGGCCTTAGAGTTTTTTGAGAGAAAGGGACAGACGGAGATACACAGGCTCAATCCCATAAAGGATGATACTGATACAGAGTATGCCATAAGACTTGCCATAAGCGAGGGTGCAAGAAGCATAGTGATGCTTGGAGCAACAGGAAGCAGAATAGACCATGTGCTCGGCAATATTTCACTTTTGGGAATAGGATTGGAAAGTAAAACTGATATCAGCATTATCGACACAAACAACCGTATAAGGATGTCGGATAAGCCCGTAACCATTGAAAAATCAGCACAATATGGCAGGTTTGTCTCGCTTATAGCTGTGACAGATGACAATGAGGTGAGCCTTAGAGGCTTTAAGTATCCTGTTACTGATTATTCCTTTGACAGATTTACATCGCTTGGCATATCCAATGAAATAATTGATGACCATGCAGTGATTGATATCCATAGAGGAAAATTTATCATTATTGAGTCAAAAGATTGACTTTTTAGGAATTTTGGGCTACTATGGTTTTAGGATTATTTCGGAAAAGCCTGATTACAGGAGGATTGATATACACTGTGTCGGCTTTGGAACATGATGGGGTAATTAGATGATAGAGAAGTATTATAGCGGGGTAATCGAGCAGATTTACAATCGCATAGGAAAAGAGACTCGAAATATCGTAATGGCGAATTATAGCAATGATTTTTCGATTGAAAATCTTGAGGTTATAAGACGTTATCAAAGCAATGAGGATAACGTCTTTTTTGCATACAGTGAGTTCTCTTACAATACGCTGGTCGGAGCTTATGAGCCATTTTGGACATCATATGCAATATGCACAGGCGCTTTATAGGCGGAAGCTTTGATGATTTCCAGAAGGAGTGCGGTGTGTACTATCTGCACAGACAGGTGTTAAACAGCTATTATGAGACAGGTGAGTGCTTCAGAGAGGAGACAGTGCTGTTAAATGAGGTGGCATATGAGCAGAGACGCATGACGATGGCCATAGCTGACATGCTCAAGAAGCTTTCTGAGGTGAAGCCTTTGATGATTGTGATAAACAGATTCCAGATGGCGTCTAAGAGTTCAATTGAGACCATCAAGTATCTGATTGACAATCCATGCGCCAATATCGGTATCGTGTTAGGTGTCAATGCCATAGTCAAGGGTACTGACAGTACTGTTGAGGTGTGGGATCGTATAGTTGAGTCGCTTGAGGACAGGAGCGCCATATACTATATAGGCAGTGCCGGACCGCTTAAAAATAACGTAAAACTACAAATGATGATGAGCTGTATATCACTATGAACTTTGAGCAGAGAATCCAGGAAGCATCAAATATCATGGAGTTTCTGGATTTTGAGCAGGCAAGGAGAGGCTGCCGCATTATAGAGCATAAGCTTAAGTTTGAGGATGCATGGATTGATGAGAAAGCCTGCGCCGCTTTTATATGGTCTATGCAAGGACGTCTGTTTTACTTGGAGAGATGTCCAAAGCGATTGAGCTCACGAATGAATACAAGGCGCTGATACCGGAAAATGACAGTGAGCATTATCTTTCGCTGTATTATTTCATGAAGGGCACCTGCTATATGTATCAGGGCAAGCTTGAGAAGGCCGGAAACAGTGCAAAGAGTGCCTATGACTATGCAGTTTTGGCAGAGGATGACACACTGATATTTAAGGCAGAGCTTTGTCAGTCATGATAAAGATGTCAGGCTGGTACAATATATTCTTCTGTGTACAGGATATACCTGTCAGTGATGAAATTATAGAAAAGCTCATAAAGCACGGCTACAGGAATCATTTGGCACATATATATATTTACGCATACGACAATAGCCGGGATGTGGTGAAGCAGTCCTTTTATGATGAATCATTACTAAAGCATTTTACGAAGGGGCTTGAGCTTGCGAAGGAGATAGGAAATGAGCAGCTTGTGTATGATGCATATCAGAAGACTATTATGCTTGCCAGCACAAGCGGTCTCAATGAGATAGCCTTTTATATGTTATCCGTACATACGAGTTCATGAAGGGCACGGCAATATATATGTTGCGAGAGTGCTTACGTCTATAGGCTACAATTTAAGTGCCATGGGTAAAAATGAGCTGGTTGACAATTATTACAATGCTGCAATCAATATGTTATATTACGAAGATGCGGAGGATATAGCTGAGGTGTATTATAACAAGTCTCTTAACTATATCATGCAGGGCAATTATAAGGAGGCTGTCCATGCACTTTTAGTTGCCATGAAGACTATTATAAAGCTTCATCTAAACAGCTTAAGAGTGTGCAACACGAGTAAGGTATATGCGCTTCTTGCGCTTGCATCTATATTTTCGGGTGACAGATTCAGCTGTGAGCGCTATCTGCTCAGCTGCAAGCAGTTTCTTAATTATGTCATCTACAGAGTAATTGACACCACAAGAACTGAGGCAGTCCATGACTATTCCAGATGCGATGATGAGATGTTCCTTTACTCCTTTGCATCAGCCATGCTCTTGTGGCACGATGGTGAAAAGGAAGAAGCCTTTTTACGTTTTGAGGATGCGGAGAGATATCTCGTTAATGCGGAGGGAAACGAATTTTTTGCATATTCGATATACAGGGAAAGCAGGATGAAGCTGTTTGAGCTGCTCGGCAAAAATGAGCTTATAGAGCATGAGAGAATACTTTTAGAGGCACACAATAAAAGGATGCATGAAATAGCAGAGGCAGCTCCGCTTGACATGTTAAAAAATATCAACCTAGAGTCACTGAGTGATGGCCATATCAATGAGCGGCAGATTAATATGCTTGTAAAGCAGCATGGGCTCGAAAAGGATTATCAGGGCTCAAAGCGTCAGATGGAGTTTATTTCCATATGGCAGACCATTATCGATGTCAATGACCAGAAGAAGGACACCATGATTGAAAATGCCATGAGCAATTTCATCAATCATTTCAGTCTTGACTGTGCGCTGATCATAGATCTGCACGCGAAGGAGCCACAGGTGCTTTATAATGATACGGGCTGTGATATGACAGATGAGGTTATAAAGGGCATATGTGATATCATGATAGACTATCCGGAGGGCATTGCCACATCAAAGATTGCAGAGGGCTTCTACGAGTATGAAAATGTCATCTCGTACTTCGGAGTGGATGATGTATGTTCATTTGTAGCGGTGCCTTTTATCAAGAATGATGCGCTTTCAAGTGTTCTCATAGCATATGTGCGAATGAAGGATAACTGGCATGGCTCCATAGAGCGATACATGCTCAACGAGGATGATTTGAGCATTTTCAAGCTATTATTCAGAGAGCTTGAGTATTCAATTGCCCGTATTGAGGCCAATGAGAAGGCCAATGAGATGAACAGGAGACTCAAGCAGGCAGCAGTTACCGATATGCTGACAGGTATATACAACAGAGCAGGTATGTATCGAGATTGAAAAGCTTGAGAAGCGCATAAGTGTGACATCCGGTGGTATGGATGTGGGGCTTATGTTTATTGACCTGGACAACTTCAAGCATTATAATGATACGTATGGTCATGATGTAGGAGATCTGATACTTAAGGAGATGGCCTTTGTGTTCATGAAAGTTGCTAAGGACAGAGGCTTTGTGAGCAGATATGGCGGTGATGAGTTTATCATAGTTATTGAGTCCTGTGCCAGATACGAGCTTGAGAATATTGCGAAGGACATCTATGCGAGGATTGCAGAGGCTGATGGCTTCAGCAGCCAGATAAAGAAATATCTGAATCATGACGTAGAGTTTAATGAGGAGAAGAATATCACTTGTTCTATTGGTATTTCATATGAGAGAAATGTCACCAGTGAGAGTCAGATTACTGAGCTGATTAAGAAGGCGGACGATCTGATGTATACAGTAAAGACAGGCGAGAAAGGACACTATGCATTCTTTTAAATCAGATGAATTTAAGATAAGAGTATTGACAAAGGATGTTGCGGAGGAATACAATGCACTGCTTCGTTATGCTTTTCAGGTAACAGAGGCAGATCTTGCCGAGACCGGTTGGAAGGATGATGAAATCAAGCAGTCGAAGTTTCCGTGCTTGAGAGCTGATATTGCAGCTGCTTCAATATCATAGACAAAAAAGAGGAGCTTGTGGCTCAGTTTGCGGTATATCCGCTCGATATGAATATATATGGTGAGCGCTACGAGGTAGGCTTTGTCACAAGTGTGTGCACGTATCCTGAGTACACAGGCCATGGTCTCATGAAGAAACTTATGAGAAAGAGTCTTACGAGGATGCGCGATAGCAACAAGTCGTTTGCCCTTTTGTATCCATACTCCATACCTCTTTACAGAGGACTTGGCTGGGAGATTATCTCAAACAAGATGACATATGTGATAAAGGACAGACAGATCCCTACAAAGCTTAAGGAGCCGGGCTATGTGCGCCGTGTGCAGTGGGATGACGAGCAGTTTAAAAAGCTTCATACTCACTTTGCCGCGAAGACTCACGGCTGTCTGTACAGAAACAATCTGGCTTGGGAGGAGTACTTCCGCTGGGATGAGGACGATACGATGGTCGCCATCTACTATAACGAGGATGATGAACCGTGTGGCTATATGATGTATCTTATCAGCTCCGATGTCATGCACATCAAGGAGCTCATCTACTTAAACCGTGAGGCGCAGCTTGGTCTGTGGGAGTACATTCATGCGCACGATTCCATGATTGATGAGGTCAGAGGCAACAACTATTACAGCGAGCCAATCGCTTTTGAGCTCGATGACAGTGATATAAAGGAGACAATAAGACCATACGCCATGGGCAGAATCATCGACGTGGCGCAGTTTATATCACAGTATAACTGTGACCCGGATGGCCCGGGCGGCTGCTTTAGCTTTGAGATAGCAGATGACCTTCTTCCGTGGAACAATGGCACATTTGTCATTGATTTTGAGAAGGGGCACTGTGCTCTCACCGACAAAATCCACAGTATCACCTAAGCATGTCTATTGGCACGTTTACCACACTGCTTTTAGGCTACAAGAGTGCTGAAGCTTTTGCAGATGGGCAAAATACAGGCTACGTATGATGCTGTTGCAAAGCTTGACGATATTTTATATCATGAGATACCATATGTATCTGACTACATATAATGATAAAAGGTCAAAAGGTAAAGGAAAATAATATGTCAAATTATGTGATTAGCTGCTGTTCAACAGCAGATCTTACCAGGGAGCATATGCTCGAGAGAAATATTAAGTACGCATGCTTTCACTATGAGCTTGATGGTAAAGAATATATGGATGATTTAGGACAGTCCATGCCACTGCGGATTTCTACAAGGCAATGGAGGCAGGTGCCATGACAAAGACCTCGCAGATCAATCAGGAGGAGTACATGGAGTACTTCAGACAGTTTCTGGATGAGGGATATGATGTGCTTCACTGTACACTAAGCTCCGGTATATCAGGTACAGTCAACTCGGCAAGGCTTGCAAAGGAGGCTCTCGAGGAGGAATACCCTGACAGAAAGATATATGTGATTGATTCGCTGGCAGCATCGTCAGGCTTTGGTCTTTGATGGATAAGCTCGCTGACCTTAGGGATAGCGGCATGGATATTGATACACTGGCTGATTGGACCATGGAGCACAGACTTGAGGTGAATCACTGGTTCTTCTCATCAGACCTTACATTTTATCGAGGGGCGGGCGTATCTCAAAGACCGCGGGATTCGTGGGAAATGTGCTTAATATCTGTCCTTTCATGAATGTGAGCAATGAGGGAAAGCTTATTGTGCGTGAGAAAATCCGCACCAAAAAGAAGGCAATAAAGGAGATGCTTGTGAAGATGCAGGCACTCTGCAAGGATGGTGCCGATTATTCGGATAAGGTCTATATATCAAATTCTGCATGCTATGAGGATGCTAAAGCCGTAGCTGATCTGATTGAGGCTGCCTTCCCTAAGATGAAGGGCAAAGTAGAGATAAATGATATCGGTACGACTATAGGAAGCCACACCGGTCCGGGAACAGTTGCATTGTTTTTCTGGGGTAATAAGAGAGAGGATTAGCCGGATATTTTAGCATAAATATCTGATTAGAATAATCAAAATCAATAAAGTTGATTATATTTTTATAAAAAGTTAAATTACATCAACCAAAGTGATTAAATATAATCATTCCAATAACTGCGCTTATGTGTTACAATTATATCAGTTCAAACGAAAAGAGGTTTTAAGATGAAAGGATATGAAAAATACGAGCGCAGTTATTTTCTGCCTCCTGAATGCACTTATGACTGGGTTAAGAAGGATTATATAGATAAAGCACCACTGTGGTGTTCGGTTGATTTACGTGATGGAAATCAGGCTCTAATCGAGCCGATGAGTCTTGAGGAGAAGCTTGACTTCTTTAAGATGCTTGTAGATATAGGCTTTAAGGAAATCGAGGTAGGTTTCCCGGCAGCTTCTGAGACAGAGTTCAATTTCACGAGAGCTCTTATTGAGAGGGATATGATTCCTGATGATGTCACTATACATGTGCTGACACAGGCCAGAGAGCATATCATCAAGAAGACCTTCAAGGCACTTGAGGGAGCACCGAGAGCAGTTGTACATCTGTACAATTCCACATCTGTTGCACAGCGTGAGCAGGTGTTTAAGAAGTCAAAGGAAGAGATAAAGCAGCTTGCAGTTGACGGAGCTGTTTTACTGAGAGACCTTGCAGCAGAGACTGACGGTAATTTCCGTTTCCAGTATTCACCGGAGAGCTTTTCGGGCACTGAGGTGGATTATGCGGTTGATGTGTGCAACGCAGTGCTTGATGTATGGCAGCCAAAGGCTGATAATAAGGCCATCATCAATATCCCTACCACAGTAGAGAATGCTATGCCACATGTTTTGCCACACAGATAGAGTATATAAACAAGCACCTCAAGTACAGAGACGGAGTAGTGCTGCTTACATCCTCATAATGACAGAGGCTGCGGTGTTGCCACATCAGAGCTTGGTGTGCTTGCAGGAGCTGAGGAGATAGAGGGTACGCTGTTTGGAAACGGTGAGAGAACAGGAAATGTAGATGTAGTGACACTTGCCATGAATCTTTACTCACATGGAGTGGATCCACAGCTTGATTTTTCAAATCTGCGAGGATCGAAGTATGAGACATTTACCAGAATGAAGGTAGGCGAGAGACAGCCATATGCGGGAGACCTTGTTTTTCTGCTTTTCAGGCTCACATCAGGATGCTATCTCAAAGGGCATGGCATGGAGAGAGGAAAAGGATAAGTGGACGGTTCCATATCTGCCTATAGATCCAAAGGATGTCGGCAGGACATACGAGGCTGATGTTATCCGTATCAACAGCCAGTCAGGAAAGGGCGGAGTGGCATATATCCTTAAGCAGAGCTTCGGTATCAATGTGCCACAGCAGATGAGAGAGCAGGTCGGATACATGGTCAAGCAGGTATCGGACGAGGAGCACAAGGAGCTTTCACCTGAGTGGGTACACAGTATCTTTACAGACAATTATGTGGATTTTCATACATATTTCACTATACCGAAGTGCCACTTTAAGCAGGTAAACGGCATTTTCGCAGAGGCAGTTATTTTACACAATGACAGCACCAGAAAGGTAGATGCCAATGGAAATGGCCGTCTCGACGCAGTCAGCAATATAATTAAGCAGTATTTTGACATCAGCTTTGAGCTCACTGTATACGAGGAGCATTCGCTTTCACACGGATCTTCATCAAAGGCTATGGCATATGTGGGTATCACAGTTGACGGCAGTATGTTCTGGGGCGCAGGTGTGGATGAGGATATCATCAAGGCATCAATCGGAGCGCTTGTTGTTGCGGTAAACCATTATCTTGCCACCAAGGCTGACAGTCACGTGAAGGATGAGCGCTATATTGCCATGCTCAACTTCATCCAGGCCAACTACAAGACGGTATCGCTTGCAGACATGGCTGCACAGTTCAACTGACAGAGCCGTATATCTCCAAGTACATAAAGGAGAAGTCAGGCAAGACTTTCGGAGAGCTGGTCACCAATGCCAAGATGAAGAAGGCACGTACACTGCTGAGAAACAGCATCACAACTGTTGAGAATATCGCAATCGAGGCAGGATATCAGAACGTGGAGCATTTTAACAGACAGTTCAAGAAGCTGTATGGAATGACACCGCTTGAGTACAGAAATTCAAGCACAAAATAAGCGGATACAGCATTTTAATATAACCGGATCAATATGCTAAATGACAATTCATTCAGCTGTATTGGTCCGGTTTACTTTTTATTACTGCACTTTTTATGTAAAAATCTGCATTAAAATTGTATAAAAATGGGAACAATGGGCTATTGATTGTATTTTATCAAGTAATTTGTTGTTTTTACAACGGATTATATGTACAATGCGGGTATAATATAAATAAAAGATAATTATTCAGAACTACTGATAACAAAGCAGATATTGAGAATTTGTGTTTGGGATGAATAGTTATAATAAAAAGCAACTATTTGAATTATAGTTTAAGAAAGAGAGGAACGTACATGAGCAATAAAACTAGCGCAGTTGTTAAGACAAACCCAAGAAAGGCTGTAATGATCGGATGTGGATTCGTTGGTTCGGCATCAGTTTTTGCACTTATGCAGAGCGGTCTTTTTTCTGAGATAGTTCTCATTGACGCTGATAAGGACAAGGCTGAGGGAGAGGCGATGGATATAAGCCACGGTATTCCTTTGCCAGACCTATGAAGATATATGCAGGTGGTTATGATGATGTGGCAGATGCTGCTATCATTGTTGTTTCTGCAGGTGCAGGCCAAAAGCCGGGCGAGACAAGACTTGATCTGGTAAATAAAAATGTTGCAATCTTCAAGAGCATCATTCCGGAGATTGCAAAGAGAAATTTCGGTGGAATCTTACTTATCGTTGCAAATCCTGTAGATATTTTAACACAGGTGGCACAGAAGCTTTCGGACTTCCTGAGGAGCGTGTCATCGGTTCAGGTACCGTGCTTGACAGTGCAAGACTTAAGTACGCGCTTGGAGGCATCTTGAGGTGGACAGCCGAAGCGTACATGCATTTATAGTAGGTGAGCATGGAGACAGTGAGGTGGTTGCATGGTCATCAGCCAATGTTTCCGGAGTGGAGCTTCACAAGATGTGCGAGATGAGAGGTCACTACAAGCACAAGGAGAATACAGAGGAAATCGCTGCAAACGTAAAGAACAGTGCTTACGAGATAATAAACCGAAAGCATGCGACATATTATGGTATCGCTATGTCGGTCAGACGTATCTGCGAGGTAATTATGCGTGATGAGAAGTCTATTCTTCCTGTTTCACACATGATGCACGGACAGTACGGCATCGACGGTGTGGTTCTCTCAATGCCTGCAATCGTTGGAGCAGACGGAGTGGAGAGCGATATCCCAATCGAGTTAAGCGGTGAGGCTTTAAAGCTCAAGGAGTCTGCTGATGCACTTAAGAGCATACTTGACGGGCTTGAGCTGTAAATATCGCTCTTAATATTAATTTTGTAATATTAAACTTATATAAAATACTATAAATTCAGTAGGGTTTGGGGTATAATGATAACTGTCGGGCTGCATATATTATGTGCTCGGCGGTTATTTGATTTTATGGCAGATAACTATTTAGAATTACCGGGAAAAAGGAGTATATATAATGAGCGAAAGAAAACAAATCCATCAGGAGTTTCTGACAGGCGAAAGAGCCCTGTTTGCAAGTAACGACCTGGATATATATGATACAATTTTTGATGACGGAGAGTCACCTCTTAAGGAGAGCCATGGCATTAGCCTGACAGGCTGTTTTTTTAGATGGAAATATCCGCTATGGTACTGTAGTGACATAGCTGTAAAGGACTGTACATGGTTTGACATGGCGCGTGCGGGTGTCTGGTATACAGACAATATCTCTGTTACTGATTCAATAGTTGAGGCACCTAAGAACTTCAGGCGATGCAATAACCTAAAGCTTAAAAATGTGACATTTCCAAATGCCCAGGAGACCCTCTGGGCTGTGATCATGTCGATATCGAGAATGTCTCGGCAAAGGGAGATTATTTTGGCATGAATACAAATAATCTTATCATGAAGAATTTCCAGCTGGTCGGCAACTATTCGTTTGACGGTTCAAGGAATGTAGAGGTGCACGATTCAAAGCTTATCTCAAAGGATGCCTTCTGGAATACGGAAAATGTCACAGTCTATGATTCATTTATTACAGGTGAATACCTTGGCTGGAACGCAAAGAATCTGACACTTATAAACTGCACAATCGAGGCTTGCAGGGGCTTTGCTACATCGACAACCTTGTTATGAAAAACTGTAAGCTCATAAACACTACATTGGCATTTGAGTATTCTTCGGTAGATGCAGAGATTTGCAGTAAGGTGGACAGTGTTTTAAATCCGACAAGCGGAGTGATAAGGGCAAAGGAGATTGGCACACTGACTATCGAAAAGGACAGAGTTGACCCATCAAAGACTAAGATAATATGTGAGGGAAAATAATCTATGTATGATTTTGACACCGTTGTAGACAGAAGAAATACAGGCTCACTAAAGTGGGATGTGGCAAAAAATGAGCTCCCGATGTGGGTAGCAGATATGGATTTTAAGACAGCGCCCCAGATAATAGATGCAATATCAGAGCGTGTTTCTCACGGAGTGTTTGGCTATTCCATCATTCGGATGAGTGGAATGATGCGTATATTTCGTGGTGGGACAGACGCCATGGGCTTAAAATCGAAAGAGACAACCTAATTTTTTGCACAGGGGTCGTACCGGCCATATCATCTACAGTGCGAAAGCTCACAACACCCGGTGAAAATGTGCTTATCATGACACCGGTATACAATATATTTTTTAATTCCATATTTAATAACGGCGTAAATGTGCAGGAAAGCCCGCTTGGATACGAAACGGCAGATATTTTGTGGACTATGACAGGTTGGAGCATGACCTTTCCAATCCACAGACCTCGCTTATGATATTTTGCAACCCTCACAATCCGTGCGGTATCATCTGGACAAAGGATGAGCTTGCGAAAATAGGTGCACTCTGCAGGAAGTACAATGTGACGGTCATATCAGACGAGATACACTGCGACATCACAGCACCGGGAAAATCATACGTGCCGTTTGCGGCAGCATCAGAGGACTGCGCCGATATAAGCATCACCTGTATTGCTCCGACCAAGTGCTTTAATATGGCAGGCTTACAGACTGCGGCAGTGATGGTGCCAAATAAATTTTTGCGCCACAAAGTATGGCTCGCATTAAATACAGACGAGGTGGCGGAGCCAAACGCATTTGCCATCACGGCAGCAGTTGCAGCGTTCACAAAGGGTGAGCCGTGGCGAGGAGCTCAGACAATATCTCTGGGAAAACCGCAAAACAGTCTGTGACTTCGTGGCAGAAAACCTGCCGCAGATACACATAGTGGATGCCGATGCGACATACCTCATGTGGCTTGACTGCAGTGCACTCACAGATGATTCTGTGGCATTTACGCAGATGATTCGTGAAAAGACAGGCCTTTATCTGTCGGAGGGAGCTGAGTTTGGAGGCAATGGCCGTTACTTTGTGCGATTAAATATCGCATGCCCCAGTTCAGTGCTTATGGAAGGACTGGAAAGGTTAAAAAGAGCTCTCGTTTAAGCTGAATATGTACATTTTTTAAAATAAATAAGACCGGTGATCAGCCGGTCTTATCTGGTATAATTAAACATTTATGGCATACAAGATTTAGAAATATATCATGCATACGTTTGTTTTCTGATTCGATAGTTAGTATACACTAACACGAATTAGAAGTCAATAACAAATATGGGATTTTGATATTTTTCTGAATTTTTATAAATCACGTACAAATCAAAAGAAAAGTTTTGCAAACAATAAAATGTATGTTATAATAATATAACTGAATTAAAACGAACGAAAATAAACTCACGGGGGTATTCGAAATGCGAAACAATGAATCATCAGAAAACTATTTAGAGACCATACTTATTCTCAGCAAGAAGCTTCCTGTGGTACGCTCAGTTGATATAGCAAATGAGCTTGGATTTAAGAAATCCAGCGTGAGTATAGCCATGAAAAACCTTAGAGAGAAAAACAATATCACAGTTAGTGATGCAGGCTTTATCACACTCACAGAGTCAGGGAGACAGATAGCAGAGATGATATACGAAAGACATGAGCTTTGTCAGAGTGTCTTGAAGCTTGGTGTTGATAAGGAGATTGCAGCAGAGGACGCATGCCGTATAGAGCATGTCATCAGTCCGAGCTCTGAAGCAATCAAGAAGCATATACATAAGAGCTGATATATGAAACCAGTACCGCAGGGTACTGGTTTTAGTGTATCGTTTTTCTTGTATATATGAGAAAAATCATCTATAATAGTGAAGCTGTAATCGGCGACATAAAATCTGAAAGGGGAAAAGATGAAACAGATATTAAAATATTTAAAGGAGTACAAAAGGAATGCATCTGTGCTCCGTTATTTAAGCTGCTGGAAGCATCCTTTGAGCTTATAGTACCGCTTGTCATGGCGGCAATCATTGATAACGGAATTTCGGCTTCGGACAAGCCATATATATGGAAGATGGGAGGTGTGCTGGTGCTGCTTGCGGCAGTTGGTCTGGTAAGCTCGGTCACAGCACAGTATTTTGCGGCAAAGGCGGCAGTTGGTTTTTCTACAAAGCTTCGCCATATATTGTTTGAAAAGATAGAGTCACTGTCATTCTCAAAGATGGATACAGTGGGCACATCGACACTTATCACGAGGATGACAAGCGATATAAACCAGGTGCAGTCGAGTTAATCTGGTACTTCGACTCTTCCTTCGCTCGCCATTTATTGTATTCGGAGCTATGGCGATGGCTTTTTCAGTAAATGTAAGAGCGGCAATGGTTTTTGTAGTTACTATACCTCTGCTTTCAATAGTGGTATTCTCAGTTATGGCTGCAAGCCTTCCGCTTTACAAAAAGGCGCAGAGCTCTCTTGACACAGTGCTTTCACACACCAGGGAGAATTTAGAGGGAACCAGGGTTATAAGAGCTTTCAATAAGCAAAATGATGAGATTGACAGCTTCAACAGGGACAACGAGCTTTTAACCAATATGCAGCAGGTTGTAGGACGAATCTCAGCACTCACCAATCCGCTGACATTTATCATTATAAATATCGCAACAATCGCAGTTATCGTATCAGGCGGCAAGCAGGTATACGCAGGAATCCTCACACAGGGTGAGGTTGTGGCACTTGTAAACTACATGTCACAGATACTTGTCGAGCTGATAAAGCTTGCAAACCTCATCGTACAGGTGACCAAGGCAGTGGCGTGCGGTAATCGTATAGCGGATGTGCTTTCTATTCCATCAAAGCTTCGAGAAAATCCTAAGCTCATTGGTGCAAAGGACGGCGCACGAGGTTGAGTTTGACCATGTCTGCATGACCTATGAGGGAGCGGCCGATGAGACACTCACAGATATAAGCTTTACAGTGCAAAAGGGGCAGACAATCGGAATCATCGGTGGTACAGGTTCAGGAAAATCAAGCCTTGTAAACCTTATCCCGAGGTTTTATGATGCCACAAAGGGTACTATAAGGATTCAGGGAAATGATATAAATGACTACGATGCAGTGCAGCTTCGAGACAAAATCGGTGTTGTAATGCAAAAGGCAGTGCTTTTTGCAGGAACGATAGCCGACAACCTGCGCTGGGGCAAAAATGATGCCACAGAGGAGGAAATGTGGAAGGCACTCGATATAGCACAGGCGACAGAGGTTGTAAAGGGCAAAGAGGGAGGCCTTGACTACATGATAGAGCAGGGCGGCAAGAACTTATCAGGTGGTCAGAAGCAGCGTCTTACAATTGCCAGAGCTGTTGTAAAGGATCGACATACTGATACTTGACGACAGTGCATCGGCACTTGATTTTGCTACAGATGCGAGCCTTCGCGCGGCATTAAAGGGCATGCATGGTGACAAGACAATATTTATCGTGTCACAGCGTACCTCATCTATCCAGTTTGCGGACAATATCATAGTACTCGACGACGGACAGATGGTTGGCTTCGGACCTCATGAAGAGCTGCTTGAGACATGCGAGACCTACAAAGAGATATATGATTCACAGTTTAAAAAAGAGTCGGATATGACCAGACAAAAGGAGGTGTAGAGTATGGCTATGGATAATGCGAAGATGAATAAAGCAGGCACAATCCGCAAGGTATTAAGCTACATGAAGAGATATATTCCTTTGCTTGTAATTTCACTTGCCCTGTCTGTTGTTACAGTGGCGCTTACACTCTATTTTCCAATCCTCACAGGACGCGCAATTGATTTGATCGTAGGAAAAGGAAAGGTTGATTTTACGGCTATGACAGCCATCCTCAAAGAGCAGCAATAATAGTCGTCATAGCGGCAGCAGCCCAGTGGCTTACAAATATCTGCAACAACAGGATGACCTACAACATAGTGAGGGATATAAGGCGTGATGCATTTTTAAACATTGAAAAATGACACTTTCCTATATTGACAGCCACTCACATGGTGATATGGTCAGCCGTATCATCGCCGATGTAGATACATTTTCAGAGGGACTTCTGATGGGCTTCACACAGCTCTTTACAGGAATTGCAACAATAGCAGGCACGCTTATTTTCATGCTCACAATAGATGTGAAGATATCATGCATTGTAGTGCTCATCACACCTCTGTCACTTTTGTGGCAAGCTTTATCACTAAAAGACTTATTCCATGTTCCAGCTACAGACAAGAACAAGGGGAGAGCAGACATCACTCATCGATGAGATAGTAGGAAATGAAAAGGTCGTACAGGCCTTCAACCATGAGGATGAAGCGCTTGAACAGTTTGACGAGATAAATGACAGATTACAGAAATGCTCACTGAGGGCAACATTTTTCTCAAGTCTTACAAATCCGTGTACACGTTTTGTCAACAGTCTTGTGTATGCCGGAGTCGGAATTTTGGTGCCATGAGTGCACTCACCGGCGGAATAACAGTAGGACAGCTTTCATGCTTTTTATCATACGCAAACCAGTACACCAAGCCGTTCAACGAGATATCGGGTGTCATCACAGAGCTTCAGAACGCACTTGCCTGTGCTGCTCGTATCTTCGAGCTGATTGAGGAGAAAAAGGAGATACCGGATGCTTCGGATGCGGTAACACTCGATGAGGCAGACGGCCGTGTGGACATAGAGGATGTTTATTTCTCATATGTGCCGGATAAAAAGCTTATCGAGGATTTCAATCTCCATGTAAAGTCTGGACAGCGCGTGGCTATCGTAGGTCCGACAGGCTGTGGAAAGACGACTATTATCAATCTGCTTATGAGATTTTATGATGTAAACAGTGGAACAATTAAGGTGAGCGGACATGATATCCGAAAAATTACACGAGAGAGTCTACGTGACAACTATGGTATGGTGCTTCAGGAGACATGGCTCAAGAAGGGTACAATTCGTGACAATATCATAATGGGAAAGCGATGCCACAGATGAGGAAATCATTGCAGCAGCAAAGGCATCCCATGCCCACAGCTTTATCAGACGTCTGCCGAAGGGCTATGACACTGAAATCGGTGAGGACGGCGGCAGCCTGTCACAGGGACAGAAGCAGCTATTATGCATCACAAGAGTCATGCTCTGCTTACCGCCTATGCTGATATTGGATGAGGCTACATCATCGATTGATACACGTACAGAGATTAAGATTCAAAAAGCGTTCCTTACCATGATGCAGGGCAGGACAAGCTTTATAGTGGCTCATCGTCTGTCTACCATCAGGGAGGCTGATATTATCCTTGTTATGAAAGACGGAAAGATTATAGAGCAGGGCAATCATGAGAGCCTGCTTGCAGCCGATGGATTTTATGCAAATCTCTACAATAGCCAGTTTGCATAGTATAGGGCTATAGAAATACGGGGCATAAGCCGCCGGAGTTGAGAAAAGCACATCACCAGAATGATATGGCAGTCATGCAGGCATACGAATTTACAAAAGGCAGTGAAGCGTATAAAAGCGAAGCAGCCTGTGTTGCAGAATTGATGAAACTTTATCAGAAGAAAGTAGAAGAAATCGAAAAAAGATAACACGCCGGATACGGCATAATTCTTTTAGCAAAGCTAAGAGCGCACTTCTATACAGGCAATTAAATTACAATGTTCTAATTTGGGAAAATAGTTCCAATGAAAGTGATGTGACGAATTTGAAGTTGAAGGAGAATGCAGATATGAAAAAGATACTTGTAACAGGTGGAACGGTATTTGTTAGTCGGTATATTGCAGAGTATTATGTTACTAAAGGCTACGATGTATACGTGCTTAATCGAAACACTAAAGAACAGTCAAAGGGCGTAACACTTATTGAAGCTGACAGGCATAATCTTGGTGAGACCCTTCGCGAATATCGTTTTGATACAGTAATAGATACGGCATATACTGGTGATGATGTAGAACTGTTGCTTAACGCTTTGGGAGACTATGAAAACTATATTCTTATCAGTTCAAGTGCCGTATATCCAGAATATGCTCCACAACCATTCAAGGAATATGCTCATCTTTCTATCAACAAGTATTGGGGCAAGTATGGAACAGATAAAATAGATGCAGAAACTGTTTTGCTAAAACGAAATCCAAACGCATATATTCTTAGACCTCCATACTTATATGGTCCAATGAACAATGTATATAGAGAAGCGTTTGTTTTTGATTGTGCATTGGCTGACCGAAAATTCTATTTACCTAAAGCTGGTGATATGAAGTTGCAATTCTTCCATGTTCATGATTTATGTAGGTTCATTGATGTTCTGTTGAAAGTAAAACCGTCACAGCGTATCTTTAACGTAGGAAATAAGGAAGGTGTTTCGATTCGTAAGTGGGTAGAGTTATGCTACGCTGTTGTTGGAAAACAAGCTACATTTGTAGAAATTCATCAAGATATTGAACAAAGGAATTATTTTAGTTTTTATGAGTATGAGTATTGCTTGGATGTTTCCTTGCAGTATGAACTAATGGGCGATGTAAAATCATTAGAACAGGGGTTGGAAGAAGCCTATGCTTGGTATATCCACAATAAGGATAAGGTAAATAGAAAGCCTCTTATCGAGTACATAGACAACACTTTGTGTTAAGTCAATTCAATTCCATTTTGGTAAACACGAGAAACTTTGAATTCGTAGGAGGTATCGAAAATGAATAGGAAAACTATATTCTGTTTTCTGACAGCTTTGATAATGATTTTTGTTCTTGCCGGCTGTGGTGGAAAGAATAGTGGTGGGAATATTGACAATGTTCAAATTCCTGATTGGAAACCGTCGGAAATATATTCAGACAGTGATATTGAGGCGGCTTTCCAAACAGTAAAAGACTATTTCGGCAACGAATTTGACGGCTGCACACTGACAAAACTGACCTATCCCGGAGATACATACGCCGATGAATTTTATGAATGGGCTGAACAATATGACGCGGATGAAGCAATCGTAATATTATCATCTTTCGATGTAGACTCATCGCGGGGATGGTTCGCTTAATCCGGATTCAACATATGATGATTGGAAATGGATTCTAATTAGGAATGACAGTGGAAATTGGGAACATGTTGACCACGGGTATTAAAGCGACAGATTCAAGTTTGTCGGACTCACAACAATTTAATATCAAACTAATACTATAAACCAACTACAGTAACTGCAAATACATATAGTTGGGGAGATAGAATTAAAACAATTATTGGTAAAATTATCCATGCATATTAGGATTGACATCTCATCCACGATATGGAGAACATTGGGTTGTTGTAACGGGTTATAATTTTACATCTCATAATTCTGGAACCTATACAGTAAATGATGGATGGGGAAATGTTGGAATAAATATTAATTCGAGTTATACAGATGGGGTGTTGATATTGGGTAATAAATCTGTTGTAAAACGCAAGTCGTATATTACAATGTTAGTGTTTATATCCACGATAATTATACTTTTTAATAGTGAATATGAATGAAAATAGTAGCAAAATAAAGGTAAAAGGTGGAGAAGGATATGGTATGTTTGATAAAGCAACAAGAATAGAGATTATATTTAATGATAATGAATATATTGTATCCAATCCAGATGAAATTGAACAAATAATTCGTTTGTGCCGTCAAAACTGGGAGCCACCAAATACTCATATTACAAAGGAAGATTGTGATATGTGTGTTAAGTTTATTGGTACAGATACAGAGGTTTGGGTTGATACTGAAACATTATCATCATATATAGGGGAAAGTTTTGTACAAATGCCAGAAGATTTATTTAAAAAATTAAAGAAGTAGTCTCGTTAAGTAATACACTTCGGAGCATGCCGAAGAAGTAAACTTTACTCAAAGACGCAGAGCCGATAATACGCAGATTTGAAAATGCGAGTATCGGCTCTTTCTTTGAAAATTATTTTTGTATATAATACGGAATATTAGATTATAGTAATGTTTCCACAGATTTTTATATCTTTGGAATGCTACTGAAACAATAGCATACAGTATATCAAATGACATCACTTACGGTTATATGAATGTGTATTAATGTTGGATCTGGCTTTGTGTGTTTTTGTGTGATTGAATATTCTCGTGCTGCAGGACAGGTGATGGATTTCACCCCGGATTATTTAAAATCTATAACATTATCAATGATATGGCAGAGGTATTGAATGCATCGCAGATGCAGAAACTACAGGAAGTGTTTGTTAATTGTTTGTCGGAAAATCGTGCGCCTGATTATTTACAAATTCGTAATGAGGAATTCCTAGATATGTTTCTAACGGCTAAACATTTAGAAGGCTGTTCGGATAAGACGATACGTTATTATAGGTGTAATATCCAGAGAATGTTGGAAACAGTAGTAATTAAAGAGAACCTACAAATATTAACCGAAGCATACAGCCTCTTTGTATAAGCGTTAAGCATTCTTATATGTAGTATAAGCAGCTTCAATTTTAGATGCGTAAATATCTACGTTTCCAGAACTATTATAGAGGGATGTCATACCATTGCCTACCTTTCCGTCTATAGTAAGCCATTTCGCACTCTGGAAGTCTCTTACTGCGGTATTTGTTCCAGAATCAAATTTACCATTCGGGTGCCACAATTGTATCCCGTCGCATTCAATTTTTCCTGCGTAGTTTTCACACCAACACTATAACGAAGTAAATTGTCCTGCATGTAATAACCGGTTCCCGAAAGAACCAGTTCATAAGTGTACCTTAAATTGTCATAATTTTCCATTTCAATTTCACCTTTTTAGTTATTGAATGTGCAAATTCAATAACTAAAAAAATGGTGAAGCGTAAACAAAATAATTTTATGTAATAAGTGAATAGATTTTAGGAATGAACTTACCTTATTGATAGAAGTTATCCGATTATACATCGCTTACGAATTTGCTATGGTTTTCATCTGTGCTTGATAGTATAATATTTTTATTATAGATTTTGCACATTGTTTTTCATGTGATTTGAATTCTGTGTTGAGGTTATATAAAATGGTAATATTAAAAAGTAAATACATAGATTATGAAGAAAAGGTACGGGGAAATAAATCAAAGAGGAGTGGAGTGAGAGGACTCTGCAAGAAGTAAGATTATTGCTTAGAAAGGACGGGGATTGAAAATGGATAAATATAAACAACTAATAGTAATTTTTTCAGATACCCTTAAAAAGTCAAAAGATTATCATATTGCTTATTTACATGGCATAGGTTATGCATCTGTAATAGGAGTATATCAAAAGGAAATAAGATGAATAGTTCGATGCAGATTGATGTGATTTTTGGTTCACCAGAAGAGATGGCAGAAAAGTTACTACAGAACTGGAGATGGCAGTGGTATTACCAAAATAGGAAGTATATGCAAGGTAAGGATTATGCAGATATTTGTGAGATTGATTGTGATATACCTGAGTCATTAAGGGAAGATTATAATAATCACATCCAGAAACTACAAAATAAGGTACATGACGTTTTGTGTACTAATGGCGATTAATTCTTTTATAGAGTATCCGTCCGATAAGGGCAGTAATACCTATGAAAATGAAGATGACGGCTTGAAGAAACATATATTTTGCGTTTCCTATAACTGAAAAGATAATTGCAGTTAAAAGGCTAAAAAGTACTGTAAGATATGTTTTTAATTTAAAAATATGGTTGTCATGGGAATCGACTTCTCTATTGGGATGATCAACGGACCTATGACCAAAATTAGGATGGCAAAAATATATACAAGATTAGCGAAACTATTATTGGAACAGCAATATATTTCACTGCTAGCAAAGTGGAAATTAGTACAATGATTGAAGCTAAGAAGCAAGAAAAATAGGTCTTTAAATGAAGACCACCACTAAAGGAACGCATCGGAATAAATAACAAAAAGAAAAAGAGACACTCTGGGAGCATATGCAGTAATAATGCAATAACGATACTACAGATAGTGCTGACAGAAATTTCTAAAAAGCATTGAAAACCATACTGGTAGATATCATAGGAATCCTGTTTGATAATTTCTTTTTTTAGTATGTAATCAGTTAGTTTGTGTGATAAGTATTCCATGCTAGAAGTCTCCTTTGCATCAAAACCATATTATAAATTAAGCAATTGTAAAAATTTAGGGAAAGGTTGAAAATAAGAATGTATATGCTATTTTTCCCCATCAGAACCATACATTACCACTGATACCCGGAATTCGTTCCCTGTTTCTTCAGCAGTCATCTCGCCGTGATAACAGGATACTGCCTGTTCTACGGATGACAGCCCGATGCCGTGATCAAGCGTGTCCTTCTTTGTGGTAAGATATCTGCCGGAACTGTCTTTCCTATGTGTTGCATGATAACTGTTGCGTATGCATATCTGGAGCATTTCCTTTACATAGGATATATCCAGATTTATGTACCGCTGTCCTTCCGGTACTCCCCGGCATGCCTCCAGAGCATTGTCCAACAGATTCCCCAAAACAACTGCAAGATGTCCGCTTTGGAATGGCAGGGATACAGGAATGAATACGTTAGCTTCAAACATAATCCCTTCTTTTTCGGCAAGGTCATGTTTATAGTTGACCAGCGAATCCACCACAATGTTACCGCTGCGGGACACTTCCGAAACTTTGTTGCTGATTCCATTATTCAGCATCCCCTGTATAAGCATCTCAGCTTCCTTCTTTTCTCCGTTCTGCACTGCACCCAGAAGGCAGGAAAGATAATTCTTCATGTCATGGCGGAGACGCCTTATTTCAAGGTAAAGGCTTTCCGTTCCTCTGCCTGCCGGCTACACAGTTCAAGCTGCTGCACGTAGAGACGGTTCTGTTCCTCGACCACCGCATCCCGGCTCATCCAGTCATATATCTCAAAACCACATAATTGACAAAGAGAAGCATGAGACTGGCAAAAGCGGAAAATTTGGAGAATTCATCATATACTGCTGCAATGATAAATATGTTGTGCATGATATATATACTGCTTGCCGGAACCAGCAGGATGACAAGAAAATATCTGAGGGAAATCTCAGGACTGTTTTTGGCTTTCATATAGTGGCTGATCAGGACGGAAAGCAGAAGCATGCAGAGCTTGAGATGACATTGCCGGCATCTGAAAGGGTAGCGTTTTGCGCTCCTGCTACCGTCATTACCATTGCACACAGAACCTCCACCAGCATCCATACAGAGCAGATCAGTATAGCAAACATAAACCTTGTCTTTATGCTTTTTCTGGAAGTAACAGTACTAATCAGAAATACCAAGAAGATATCCTGTGGAGACATTAAAATATTCTGACATCATTATAAGTGCTTTGGCGGTTATGGCTTGCGTGTTATTCTCCATTCTGCTTATTGATTGCTGTGTAGAATCAATGATTGTGGCAAGCGCTTCCTGTGACAACCCATGACTTGTCCTAATTTCACGAATACGATTTTCTATCATAGTTATAATTTCCTTTCTATTGTCATTTTACACAAAACAATAGCAGAATATTACAACGTATATGATTATCTAAATACTAACATATGGATATTCTTAAGAATTTTAGTTCTATATAGGGAATTGAATATAAAAGAAAAATTTAAGGGTATAAATATTTCTCCACACAAGGGAAAAATGACAAAAAAGTAGGTAAATATTACGAGGTAAGAAATAAAGCTTTGTTGCTGATATAATAAATAATAGATTGTAAATTAGTAATAGAGTGCTAAGTTTTAAAAAAAACATACATTTTAGATTGTAAAAGGAGGTAGCATATGGGAACTTACAGTGATTTTGATCTTGATATTCGTTCAGTAGAACCTGCAGCACATGTAAAAATCACATCAAAGGTTTGTGTGCATTTATGGGAAGTGGTACAAGCTTCACTTGATTATTGTGATAAAGTCAGTAAATTGATTTGCCCAACAGATGCATGTACAGTGGGATGTTCAAGCGATACTTGTTCTGCATGTCATTCATATTGTGGAGCTGCATGTCGTCGAATTGAATAATTTAAAAGTTTAAAACTGTGTTATAGAAAATAAGCAATAAGCAGCACTCTTATTATTAATTTCAATGTAAAGCGATAAGGGAAACCTTATCGCTTTATTAAAAGAAGAATGTGGGATTGATAATCATTTAATTTTACATAATTAGATGTCAGTAGAAAGTTTTTTAATTTTTCTTAGAGCAATACGATAAGAAATGTAAAAAAATAACAATATTCCAAGGAAATAAACAGTTAGAAATATTAAGGAGACAATAATTCTTTGATTAATCTGTTCAAGATAGAAAACAGTATCAATTTGGAAACTCTCAACAAAAACGATAATAGTATTTAAACTAGAATAGCATAGTGCAAATAGCCAACACCAGTGTGGAAAATGTTGGGTTCCATTAAAAAGAACTCCTTTTATTGACATCCAAATGATTAACACATCAGGCGCTAATGGAATAACCCAATCGTTTAAGCTTGTTTTAAAAAAATAATCTAGTAGATAAGTAAGTTCATTTGCTATAATTATACCCCAAAAAAGTTTAACATAAATTGTGTGCCGAATATTTGTGATCCTTTCATCACAGTGAATGGTGGTTTTCATAAGTTGTCCTCCTCCCAAAATAAATCGTTTAATGTTTTGTTAAGTACTTTACATATCCGAATACAAAGCTGAAGACTGGGATTAAACTTTCCGCCTTCTAGTAAGTTGATAGTAGGGCGTGTAACATTAACTTTGGCAGCCAGTTCTTCTTGAGAAAGATTCATCTCAACGCGTGCTAATTTAAGACGCATATTTTTCATTTATATAACCTCCTTTCTATATGTATTATATGATATATTAAACTAAATGTAAAGTATATAATACAAAAAATAATAAATATATAACGTTATGTGAAAAGGATTATTATGTTTTGGTAATAGAACTTTTAAGTATTTGATTCAAGTGTCGGAGTAATAAAAGAGTTACGAAATAAATTAAAAGCAAATTAGGAGGAATTGATATGATGCCATATGAAGTAGGAAAGACGTTTATTATTAGGGTTCCATTATTATCTATAGAGACTTATAAGGAATTATGTTCAGAAAAGGATAATGATGCTTTTATACGAAAATGCTATGCAAACGATGTGCTAATGGAATCAATTGCCATAGCATCTACGAGTCTGTATGAAGCATTAAGAAGATATTGTATAAGCGGAAATGGGAAAACAGAGAATTTAATACAAAGTATAAGGAAATTTTTAAATAGAGCTGCAACAAGAACAACTCCTTTTGGTCTGTTCGCAGGAGTAGAGTTTGGTAATTTGGGTGATAAAACGGATATAGAGTTAAATTGTATTTCACAATATTATAAGCGCTAGAGTTGATATGGAGTGGCTTAGTAAAATAGTTATAATATGTGAAAATAATCCAACATATTGGAATCATTTGAGATTTCGATTTAATTCAGATTGTTATGAAGCGGGAAATCGCTTACTCGCACCTGGATTGAAGTTACAAGTACAAAGGGAAGAGTTTGTCGATTGTGTGGGAGAAGCAATGTCTGTAAAGAATACAGAAGCAGTAAAATTTATATATAATAATTTTGGAACAGATTATTTTATTATGAATGATTTGATTTTGAAATTTAAAGAAGAATACTGCGATTTAGATCCAGGCGTATTACTTGTTTTTTTGAAAAACTTGATTAATATGTCAATTATAGTATCGGAATTGCAGCCCCCACAAGTTGATACAAAACCATTGTGTTATGTAATGAATATTATTAGAGAATATGAGATAGACGATGGCTTATTAAATAAATTACAGAGAGTTTTAGATTTAATTGAACAATATAATCAAACTGAAATGGGGAAAGGAACAGACTTATTTTTACAGTGCTGTGATTTGATGGGGGAGATTCAAAACTTAAAATCTGGACATTATCTGCAGGTTGATATGAGGACTAAGTATGTGCGTTGTGAGTTAAATAGAAGCGTTGCAGATAGTATTGAACATTTTATTGAAATTGTTCGAAATGAAGCATTTGTGTGTGAATATCCAGAGTCATTAAGAGCTTATTCTAATTTGTTTATTGAGAAATATGGATATAACAAAGAAATAGCAGTACAACAACTATTAGATCCAGATATTGGTTTGGGTGCTCCTGCTGGGTATAGCAATCCCAAAACTAACAATCCATTGGTAGCTTCTAAAAGTTATATTGCAGATAGAATAATGAAAATAATTACAGAGAAATTGGCAATTTGTAAAAATAAAGAACTTTCGGTTGATTTGGAAGATTTAGATTTAAAGTGGATATTTAATAAGAAGAATGAATTGACAGAGCAAGATTTAGATTCCATGGAATTAGCATTTTACATAATGGGGGAATCAGAGGAGGATATCGAAAAAGGTGATTTTCTATTAGTAACATCGCCACTTTTAGGAAGTGATTCAGCGTGTAAAGCCATAGGTAGATTTACGGATTTGTTTGAGGATGAGAAAACTAAATTGTTTTTAGAGAATTTATATAACCAAGAAAGAGCATTGTCACATGATAGGGGAACACTTTTAATAGAAGGACATGAGATGCCAACTAATGGAAGGTATTATAATCTTTGTCAGAATACATATGGTAATAAATTGCAATTAGCGGTATCTCTAAATTTACCAGACGAGAAAATCAAAATAGAGTTAAATGATTTGTTTGTTGGGATATCGCAAGAGACAAATATGTTTTATGTTCGTTCTTTAAAAAACAATCAGCATGTTCGAATATTACTGCCTAATATGTTAGTACCGTCTTTGTATAGTAATACACTTCGTTTTTTATATGAGGTTACTAACATGAATTATAGTAATGTTTTTGCGATACAAAGTTTTGTATGAGTTCACAATATAAAATTTTCCCACGTATAAAATATGGGAAAATAGTGTTGTCTCCTGCAAAATGGTATATTTCTATAGAAGACTTATATTTGAAAGAAAAAAGTTTTAAACAATTTAAGCAAGCTTTTGGAGAATACCGAGAAAGATATTGTATCCCAGAGGCAGTGTATGCAGGAAATGCGGATAATAGGTTATATTTAAATTGCATAGACGACTGTGATTTGCAAATTTTATATAATATGTTAAAGAAAACTCCTATTAATTTATTTGAAACATTTAGCATTGATAAAAATTGTTGGGTGAGAAATAGTGAAAAGGAATCTTTTATGTCAGAAATTATTTTTCCTGTATTTAAAACTGCTGGTATAAAAGAAGATTTTCCTAAAGAGCGTAAGGAGGTAATAAAATTAGATACAAAATCAAGGTATATGGACAATGCCGCAGCAATTCCGCTTAATGCTGAGTGGAGAAATCAATTTCCAGGTCAAAATGGATGGTGGTATTTTAAATTATACTACAACAGTGTTAATTCGGATCGACTTCTTGGAGAAAATATATATTTTTTGTGCGAGGAATTATTAAAGAGGAAATATATTGATCTATTTTTCTTTATTCGATATGCAGACCCAAAGCCGCATATTCGCTTACGAATACATTTATGTGAGAAAAATATGGACGGAGACTTAATAAGTGTGTGGATGCAAAAAATGTATGCGGAATTAAATATTTCTTCGTGTAAAATAGATGTATATGAAAGAGAAATTGAGAGATATGGAGGTATAGAATTAATTAATTATGCTGAAAAGTTTTTTTATAGTGATAGTTTATATGTTATGCAATTATTAAAGTGTCAAAAAAATGATAAAAAAAATACGAAGATTGTAAAAGCGATAATGGGTATTTTGTCGCTAGTTTTGTGTACACAAATATCAGTTGGTGATTTGGAAAAGCTTTTAAGTGAGATGGTTGATAAAAAGAAATATCGTGAAATATATCATGGACAAAGGAAGGAGATATTGAGGATTATTATTAATACAAGACAGAACATTATAGAAGATAATCTCGAATTTATTCAAATATATCATTGGCGAAAAAGGATGTTCGAACAATATTGGAGAGAAATTGTCAAACAAGATGATGATTTGAAGCTTTCAAATAGTAGAAGAAATATTTTATTTAGTATAATTCATATGTTTTGTAATAGATATTTTGGAGATACCGAAAAGGAGAGGATGATTATGGCAATTTTATATCATGGAATACATGATACAAATGAAATGGAAAAGCATAATATTTTAAAATGGTAAATAAAGATTTATTTTTGAAAAAGTTAAGAAATTTAATAGAGAATAGGTGGTAAATTCATATATGGGGGAAAAAAGCAAGTTTAAAATAACGGAGGCAGTAAAGATTTTGTAAGACTTCATGGTTTTATCATAAATATTACTCCTTTTAGAATAGTATCATCTATAGTAATTACATGCATATTGGGAATATTACCGAGTGTATCAGTATATACTACACAGTTAATTATAAATCAAATACAAAAAAAAGAACTGGCGGTGTATTCAATTATCATGCTCTGCATACTATATATAGCTGTAGACATGGTAAGCTCGATATTAAATTATGTGCAAAGTTACAATACGTTTATTATTAATCAGAAAATTGATTTGGCACTTATTGAAAACGTTTTAAAGAAAACTAAAGAATTAGAGTTAGGTGATTTCGAAACACCAGAAATAAATGATTTAATCAGTCGTGCTAATGAACAAACAAGTGGAAAGGCATATGCTTTTTATATGTTAGTATTAGGAATATTTCAGTCATTTGTTCTGATTTTTAGCAATGCATATATATTGATACATTTAAAGGAATATTTCATCCTGTTAGTACTTATATTTCTAATTATTTTACATTCTATTAAAACACTTAGATTAAGTGAAAAACAATACTTTATTATCAAAGAAAGAACAAATGATTCAAGAAAACAATGGTATTATCAATATTTGTTGACAAATGATATAGCATTTAAGGAGATTAAACTATTTGGTAGCCATTCGTTTTTGATTTCAGAATTTAAAAAATTATATTATCTTTTTTTTGAACAAGATAAGGATATACAAAAGGAGATAATAAAAATGGATATAAGTATGAATTTGATCGAACAAGCTGTGATTGGTGGTACATTCTTAGGTTCGATGGCAGATGTATACAATGGAAAAAGATTAATTGGAGATGCATTGGCATATATAAAAGGTATAAGTAATATAAAAAGTGGAATCCAATCAGTTTGTACAAAGATAGTAGCAATTTTAAAGCAAGCATATTATATTCAACAATTATTCGACTTCCTTGATTATAGAAGTGTGATAAATAGTTCCACTGGAACGATTAAAATTGACGAAATTGAAAAAATTGAATTACAGTCTGTTTCGTTTCGATATTCTTATAAAAAATGATAGTATTAGAAATGTTAATTTTGTTTTGAAAAAGGGTGAACTGTGTTTAGTGGTTGGAGAAAATGGTTCGGGTAAAAGTACATTTTTGAAATTGTTATCAGGATATTATATGAATTACACTGGAAAAATTTTGGTTAATGATATCGATTTTAAAGATTTGGATATAGAAAATTATCGAAGCAAGGTTAGTATCTTATTACAAGATTTTACACGGTATGAAATGACAATTGATGAAAACATTAGGATGGGTGTACTTAATGAAGAAATTTCTGATGATAAAATTCAAAAAGTTATGTTTGATGTTGCGCTTGATAGATCATTAACTACTAATACCAATCAGCAGTTAGGATATTGGTTTCAAAGTGGAACTCAACTATCAGGAGGGCAGTGGCTTAAAATTGCTCTTTGTAGGACATTTTTAAGACCAGCAGATATAGTAATGTTCGACGAACCCAATGCAGCATTAGATCCAATATCTTCAAAGCGGATTATGGAAATGATAGAAGAAAAAACTCAAAATAAAATATGTATTATTTCAATTCATCATCTTGCAAATTTAAATTTAATTGGGAAAAAAATATGTGTTTTTAAAGATGGAGAAATTGTTTTGCAAGGGATTTATCAAGAGTTAAGTGACGAATTAGAAAAATATGGGTTATACCGAAAGAAATTAGATAAAAGAGAGGTAAAATAAATGATAGGAACTAAAGAATTTATGGAAAATGAAAAAAACTTAAAATCAATAATAGAGTTCTATTTAAATGGTGTAGAAAAGTATCTAGCATATGATACTGTGTCTGATAGCCTACATTCAATATTGCTTTTGGCAGAGCTTTATAATAATTTAGAAAATACTAAAAAATGGGATAAGATAATATATTTGAAATGGAATAATATTCAAGAAAAAAGTAAAGGTAATGGGAATTCTTTTTTTGCAAGAATAGGTTTTTTCAATGGGTTGGCAGAAATATGTTTTATAGCAGATATTTTAAATAGTTCTACGGGAAATTATCAAAAATTAGTATATAAATTACGAACTGCTTTTATAAATACAATCCCTTCATATGTTCATATGTTGTATGAACATATGAAGGAGATGAAATGTCCTGATTATGACTGTATTAATGGTGCATCAGGAGTTATTCGTTACTTACTAGATTGTCCGCATGATCAAGCAAAGGATATGGCAAAACTATTGGTTCAATATTTGGTTGATGTTACTAATAGAAAAGGTGAATATCCTGCATGGTATATTAAGAATTATAATTTACCAAGTGAAGAGGATAGAATACTATATGCATCAGGGGCGATTAATTTTAGTTTGTCACATGGTGTATCGTATATTGGCTATTTTAATAATCGCATTACAAAAGGGAATTTGTGTATCAGGGCAAAAAAGTGCAATCGAAATATTAGCTCACAAATATATTCTTGAGTATAAAGTAGTCGAGAATAATATTCCATATTGGCCAGGAATGCTATCATATGAAAAATTTAAAAAAAGAGAAATAGATGATTTATCAAGACGAATGAGTTGGTGTTATGGTTCAATAGGAATTTTACGTTCATTACAACTTTACGAGCAAGCTTTTCCGGATTATAGGTTGAAAAGAGAAATTGAAGATGCGGTTATATCTTTATCAAAAATTCCGTGCGAGGAGTATTTGTTTGATTCGCCGACAATATGTCATGGATATGCAGGAATGTTAGTTGTTTTGAACGTTATTAATCAGGAGGTTAAGTCAGATGTAATACAAAAGCGTGTACTAGAATTGGTGGATATATTAAATAATTTCTTTAGTGAAAAAAATAGATTTGGTTTTCGAAATATTGACTTTGTATCTTCGAAAGAAGGGATATTAAAAAATGTAACGGAAGATCTTTCTTTTTTGACGGGAAGTACAGGAGTGATATTAAGTATGCTATCTGTAGTAAGAGGAGAAACAACATTTGAAAAACATTTATTAATAAAATAATTTTGATATTGTATAAAGTATAAAAGATGAATAATAATATTGGGAAGCTGGAGAGAATAAAGCATTATTTACTAATTATATATTGATATATAGAAAACCAGAATATGCAAATTAGTATTGATAGTAAGTAATAGCTAAAAACTTATATATTGGTATTTAGATAATCATATACGTTGTAATATTCTGCTATTGTTTTGTGTAAAATGACAATAGAAAGGAAATTATAACTATGATAGAAAATCGTATTCGTGAAATTAGGACAAGTCATGGGTTGTCACAGGAAGCGCTTGCCACAATCATTGATTCTACACAGCAATCAATAAGCAGAATGGAGAATAACACGCAAGCCATAACCGCCAAAGCACTTATAATGATGTCAGAATATTTTAATGTCTCCACAGGATATCTTCTTGGTATTTCTGATATTAAGAGAGACCTTAACGGACAGATGCGAATGAATCAGGAAATGGAGGACTGTTACGATATTGTGCTCCATTACCGCAACCTGACAGAAACAAATAAAAAGACTTTATCTTGTATTCTAAAAAGGCTAGAGCAGGCACAATTAGAAGAAAAGGAATTATATATAAAGGACGTGGGGACTATGCTAAAGATAGCTATATGTGATGATGATTTAAGATTTGCAGGAAGTCTTGAGACACTGGTTATGGCAGAAAACAGGGAACTTGGCATCCGCGTAGAGACCGAAGTGTTTGCTGACGGTAAAACCCTTGTGGAACATATCCAGGCAGGAGAACGCTACGGTCTTATTTTTTAGATATTGAAATGAAACACGTTGACGGCATATCAGCGGCACGTCTCATCGGGAGACTGACCGCAGTGTGCTGTTTATTTATATTTCCGATATGACAGCTATTTAAAGGAGCTGTTTGAGGTGGAGCCATTCCGTTTCCTTTCAAAACCGCTAGAGAAGGAACTGTTCTGCCGCTACTATAAGGAGGCGTGCCAGCGGATTAGAGAAACGGAAGTTTTCTATCAGTTCACATTTAACAAGGAAATCAGAAAAGTTCCGCTGAATAATGTAGTGTATTTTGAAAGCCGCAACCGTGTTGTATATATCGTTCTCAGCAGCGGTCATTCAGAATACTTTTATGGAAAACTGAATGGTGTGGAAAAGGAACTTGCTGACAGCAGGTGTTATTTTCTGCGTATCCATCAGTCTTTTCTTGTGAATTATGATTACATAAAAAGATGAATTATTTAAATGTGACCGTATATATCGGGGACAGGGAGCTGGAGTTAAAAATCAGCGAGGACAGACAGAAGGAAGTCCGCCGACAGCTCTGCGAGATTGCAGGAGGAAAGGCGGTTATAGAATGAAACAGCTTCTGATGACAGTGTCTGATTTGTTTTTCTTTCTGCATCTTCTGAATATGCAGAAATGTATGACTGCTTTCTAGGACCGGGAAAACGCAGTTATAAAAATGTTATTGTTTGGATGGGTTATTACATTTTTCTGATTTTTACAAATAAGGTCTTTCGTGTCACCATTAATGCTGCTTACAGGAAATATCATTCTGGTATTTCTGATTAGTACTGTTACTTCCAGAAAAAGCATAAAGACAAGGTTTATGTTTGCTATACTGATCTGCTCTGTATGGATGCTGGTAGAGGTTCTGTGTGCAATGGTAATGACGGTAGCAGGAGCGCAAAACGCTACCCTTTCAGATGCCGGCAATGTCATCTCCAAGCTCTGCATGCTTCTGCTTTCCGTCCTGATCAGCCACTATATGAAAGCCAAAAACAGTCCTGAGATTTCCTCAGATATTTTCTTGTCATCCTGCTGGTTCGCAAGCAGTATATATATCATGCACAACATATTTATCATTGCAGCAGTATATGATGAATTCTCCAAATTTTCCGCTTTGCCAGTCTCATGCTTCTCTTTGTCAATTATGTGGTTTTTGAGATATATGACTGGATGAGCCGGGATGCGGTGGTCAGGGAACAGAACCGTCTCTACGTGCAGCAGCTTGAACTGTGTAGCCGGCAGGCAGAGGAACGGGAAAGCCTTTACCTTGAAATAAGGCGTCTCCGCCATGACATGAAGAATTATCTTTCCTGCCTTCTGGGTGCAGTGCAGAACGGAGAAAAGAAGGAAGCTGAGATGCTTATACAGGGATGCTGAATAATGGAATCAGCAACAAAGTTTCGGAAGTGTCCCGCAGCGGTAACATTGTGGTGGATTCGCTGGTCAACTATAAACATGACCTTGCCGAAAAAGAAGGGATTATGTTTGAAGCTAACGTATTCATTCCTGTATCCCTGCCATTCCAAAGCGGACATCTTGCAGTTGTTTTGGGGAATCTGTTGGACAATGCTCTGGAGGCATGCCGGGGAGTACCGGAAGGACAGCGGTACATAAATCTGGATATATCCTATGTAAAGGAAATGCTCCAGATATGCATACGCAACAGTTATCATGCAACACATACGAAAGACAGTTCCGCAGATATCTTACCACAAAGAAGGACACGCTTGATCACGGCATCGGGCTGTCATCCGTAGAACAGGCAGTATCCTGTTATCACGGCGAGATGACTGCTGAAGAAACAGGGAACGAATTCCGGGTATCAGTGGTAATGTATGGTTCTGATGGGGAAAAATGACGAGTTGTGTCGTATTTTCAACATACAATAATGCAGAATGCAAAAATATATTATACTTACACCCATCAGATTAAATAGGGAGGTGTCATTTTATGACAAAGAAAGCAAGTAATGCAGTAGCAAAAGTTTTAGAGAAAGTTGCAAGTAAATCAGTAAAGATGGCGGCAGACAGCAGGTGTATGTATATTTATCATCAGCCGAAACAGCCTGCCGGGATCAAAGAATTTCGCAATAAATAAGTCATTAATAAAGTGCGAAGTGAGAATGCAGTCATAGACATGGGAATGATACATGGCTATGACTGCATTTTACGCACAGTTGAAAAAGATTCATTGAATACACTTCCTGAAACAGATAAGACATTATGGGGGAGAAACGGTCTGTTGGTGGGAAGGGAGTTATGGATAAATTCTGCTTATTGAATATTCTCGTGCGTCAGAGCCGCCCGTCCGGTGTGGCGTGAGCCACCTATCCAGACGGAATGAGCCACTTTAATGAGAGTGTTACTCTCGTAGTGATTTATCTAGACCATACACCTCCCGCATGGACCTATCATGATCAGCATCAATGCTTGTGATATTGATCTGATAACTATCGTGTGCAATACGGTCAATGATTGCATCACCGTTATGGAAACGAAAACCATAACGGCAATTATCATTATTACGTGTTTGGAGAAGTATTGCTTAATAAAATATTGCAGTCAAAAAAATTGTTAGAAGAGGTTATTTTTAAAGTACCACCATATTTTTTAACACTATTTTCAACATTATAAAGACCTATACCATATTTTTCTGATGGAAAAATATGGCTAACGGGTGATAAATATGTATTTTTTATGTTTATTATAATAAAGTTATTATGTGAATTGACTGTTAATATGATTTCTCCTTTTTGTTCATATTTTAAAGTTTCCGTTAAGGCATTATCTAGGAGATTTGAAAAATAGTAGTTATATCAATATCTTCCATAAAATTAAAATCAACGTGTTCAATAAAACAGCTAAAAGAAGTAGAATTTTTTTCTGCAATTCGTTTCTTTTCATTTAGAATTAAATTAAGTACGGGATGTGTAGTATATGATGTCAATACAAATTCTGATATCAATTTATCAATACTCTCTAAATAGTTGTCAGCACGCATATAATCATGATTTTTATATATATTTTCTAAAATGTTTATATGCTTATCAATATCATGTAAAACTCTTAAGGATTGCTGATAATTTGCATTAAGCTGTTTGTAATAATTTAATTGTAGATTGGCTTGTTGCTCAGATAGAGAAATTTTATTTTTTAACTTCTGATTTTCAATTATATAATCAAATATCTGCATTATATAAAGATTTATAAATACAATAATTATAATGGATAAATACCCCAATACGATCATGAACATTGTAATTAAAATAGCTGATTTTAGCATTTAAACACATATTAATGATACTACATAGAGTTAATAGTATATATAGTATCATCTGATTCTTGGGAATATAGTCACTCTTCTTTCGAGTTAACCATTTTGCCTTTGTTAGTTGGTATATAAATATTATAGCTGTTTTGGAAATAGCCATTTTAATAACGGTATGTGTTAAGTTAGGAACATCAATGTTGACTATTGCTAGCACAAATAATTCGTACAAGGAAGTGCTGATTGTTTCAATAAAAGTTAATGCAAATAATAAAAATATAGGTTATAAAGTAATTGTTTCTTTCCATTCCATGCATCATAAAAAAGAATGCAAATACATATAGACAATAAAAAAATCCAACTTGAAAAATTTAGTATCGGTATTTCAAGCAGATTTATACTGCCTATAATTAAAGCAATTAATATACTAGAAAAGCTGTATATTAATTGCTTTTCATATGATAATGAAAAGTTGGTTTTGAAATAGTCGAAAATTATTAAAATAGAGATATAGCAATTCACTATAGAAACAAAATAGTATATAATAAAATCCATTGTATGTACTCCTCTAATGAATGAGCATTTTCTTTAAGTAAATGTTCAATGCATCCTTGAATAAAACAGCTCTTTTTTGAGATAAAGGAATCCTATCCCCATTCACCATTAATAATTCATAATTCTTAACATCTTTAACGTATTTTAAATTAACAATGAAACTTTGATGTGGCATAAAAAAATCATATTCAAGCATTTTATCAGAAAAAGAATTGATTTTTTGATTAAAATGGAAGATATTATTTTTACATGATATTTTTATATGTCGTTTTTTAACATATTCAAAATAATAAATTTCATCAGTATTTAATTCAATCAAACCATTCTCATATGTAAAAAATCGTAAATTGGGTTTTGAACTCTTTTGCTCTTTATATGAATATACTTCATCTATTTGAAAGAATAGGTCATCTTTATTAATTGGTTTACAAAGGTAAGCAAACGAGTGTATAATATTATGTGCAATTTCCCTATACTGTCTAAAATTTGTAATAAATAATAATGTTTTAAGTAATATTTTGTGATGACTCGGCCTGGAAAATTTGTGTATAAATTAATGCTTCTCAAATTTTCTAGGCTGATATTTTAGATGAGGTATGTGTATGAAAAAAAAATTTTTTACAATTTGTGCAATAGTGTTTCTAGGATTTACTGGATGTACGCATAGAGAGAGTACGAATATAGATCTAACAACTTCATCTGTTGGAGTTATTGAAACAAGTGGTAATAGTAAAAAAAGTAGAATTTACTTTTATAATCAAAATTTAGAAAAAACAGCTACGCTTCCATTGGAATACGCTTCATTAGGAAGTATTTTTTATAATCCAGTAATTTATGAAGATGAACTATATCTGATTCCTCAAGGAAAAACTAATGTTAAGGATGAAAAAAAGGTTCTGAAAATTGAGTTGAAAAGTGGGAATCAAAAAATCTATGAAATCAATCAGTTGGAAATGAATAGTATTTGTGTTAATGATAAAAATATTTATACTTGCAATACGTTAAACGGTGATTCGTACATTAATAAATGTAGTAAAGAAAATAATCAAGTCGTAAGTGAGAAAATTGAAGGTGTTTATGTAAGCAAGCTATTGTGTAGTAAAGATATGTTATTTGCATTTGCTACTACAAAAAACGGAAAAGAGATGAATTCTTACATTTACATTTATGATGCTGAAGAACTGAGTTTTGATGAGAAAATTGATATTACAAATTATGGAGGTACTCACTATAAAGCAATTCTTTTCGACAACAACATATTGTTTTCAAACTCAGTAGATTCTGGCGATCATCCATGTAATACCGTTTGCATATATTCGATAAATGACAAGACGATAGAAACAATTTCATTTGATCAATATTATCCACTAGATTTGGCCGTATGGGATAACATACTTATCGTTTCTCACTTTGACTTGGTAAAAAGAGAAGGTGGAGGTATATCTATATATAACTTAGAAACCAAAGAGTTAAATAATATAGAACTTGGACATGATGCAGAGCAAATGACGATTAATGAGAATGTTATCTATATTTTATCAGATAAAATAATTTATCAATATGAATTAAAAGATATGAATTTGTATCTAAAATGTAAGACTCAAATAAAAAAATCAAATGAAGAAAATTATCTTTCGGGGATTTTTTATATTAAACCTGAATCCGTGAAGTTCACTCTTTAATAAGTCCAACCTGCCAAAGGTAAGTTGGTTTCATGATTGAGTATACTTATATGACATTTTCAGTGCTAGTGCTGGGAACAAAAGCAGTCACCCAAGTAAAAGGGTGCACGAAATAAGCCTGCTATAAAATTGCTTTGTTACCGTATTGTTCCCTCCGACTCAATCCACATGGAATACATCTTCCACCAGCATATTAAAGTACTTTGATATCCGCAGCATAAATTCGGCAGATGGAGTACTGTCCCCACGTTCTATCCTGCCGACAGTTTTGGTGCTGTATCCGATAGCAGCGGCAAGGTCATCCTGGTAAATGCCTCGCTGTTCCCGGATTTCTCTGATATTATTGGTAACCGCCATAAAAATCCCTTCTTTCAGTTCTATAGATAGCTATAGATATTTTCGTAGGAAATCCTTTAGTATGGATTATGAATGATAAGATGTACAAAAAACAGGACAGGCTATAAAGAGCCGACATCTTATCGGCAATGTTTTGCAATATCGGAAGCATTGCATTTCCCAAGAACCTTACCAAATATGTCTAAGCGGTCATTTTCACTAACCTTGATAGGTGCATACTTTTCATTAAGAGAGATAAGGAAAATTCCGTCTTTATCGTTTTGTAATTTCTTAATATAGGCTTCTCCGTTTAGAGCGAAGATGCCGATTTCTCCATTAGCAACAGATTCCTGCTGTAATACCCATGCAATCTGACCATCATGGAATTCAGGTTCCATACTGTCACCACTAATGCGTACACCGAAAGTAGTATCTTCCGGTAGAAGAGATTCATCTATGCGTACAGTCTCTTTCGGTCCGTCTACAAGGAAGTTACCGGTTCCGGCTGATACTGCATTTTCAAAAATATCAATGCTTCGGAATGGAATTATCTTGGCAGTCTGCTTTTCATACATTCGGATGCGTGAAGCAGATTAATATAATCCATAGCTTTTTCCCTGCCTTCATCAGTAAGTGATGAGAAAGGATCAGCAGGATTTACTCCAAAATATGCTTCATACATGTTAGTAATACCAAGGATTCTACATACTTTGTAAAATATGGTAACGCTTGGCTCAGCAAGATTTCTCTCCCAGTTGGATATGGCTTTATAGGAAATAGTGATGCCTTCCTTTGCCAGCTCATCAGCGAGATCCTGCTGGAGCAATAAAAAGGATATATGTGTGTTTTTTAATATAAATATGTGATATAGTAAAAGAAATAGTATTTTACCAAGGTGGGACTCAGGATGAGAAAAAGAAAGTTGAAAAAATTTATTGCCTTGATTTTAGCATTTGTGATGCTTTTTTCTTTAGGGGGGAATGTGGTTTCGGCAAATGTGTCTGATGAAATTACAGAGAAATCTCTTGATCAAGTGCAAAGAGAAAACGAAGCTAAATTATTAGAAAGGAAGGTATCAGATGACACGAAAGCATTTTCACCTGGTGATGATTATTCTTTAGATAATAATGCAGTGGAAATGTTTGATTTGCCGAATAATACACCTAAAATTAATATGGAAGGTATTCCTAAAATCAAAAGTAAATCTAAAGTTCGTAAAGAGAATGATGAGCAGAGATATAATGTCTTGGTTCTGGATACTTCTGCTTCTTCTAGTTTTTTAGATTCTTCTGGTAATATATTTTACACTGCAGATACGGCTATTGATTATGTTAAATCTTCTGCAAAAAAATTTATCGAGGGAGTCCAGAAAGCAGATGGTACCAATTATGTTGCAATAGTTGAATACAAAGGTTCGACAGCAAATGTTGTTTCTGAATTTTCGACTGATTTTGTATCATTAAATGCGGCGATTGATGGACTTTATGCTTCACAAAATACACGTAATGTTGCAGCTGGGTTACAGAAAGCAGATACATTAATAAATGAAATATCTAATCCAAAAGCTATAAAAATGTTGTTCTGTTTACTACTGGAATGACAAATGATGGAGAATATAGCTATGATGGACATTATAACGAGGATACAATAGGAAGTGAATGGAGACGTAGTGACACTCAGGTTAGACTTTATGCATATTCTAATGCAGCATATGCAATGGCAGAAACATTAAAAAGTAAGGCTACAGTATATTCGGTAGGACTTTTTCAAATGATGGAAAATATGCCGGAAGAAGGTTTAGAAATTGTACAATTTTTCAAATTGTTTTCTTCAGAATTAGCTTCATCATTAGAACATTTTTATGATGTGAAAGATCCGAATGATTTGGAATTTATTTTGGAGAAATTGCGGACAAGGTTACAACGAAGGATGTGAATTTTTATTTTGCGTCTGGTGAAGAGAAAGACTATGAAGCAGTTTGCCATTATTCAGATAATTATTTTCGAAAAGCTTCTTGTGGGACAAGACAGTTAGATGGATATAACCATAGTTTATCTACGGCATCTTTATGTTTGGCATTATCAGCATTTGGAAGTAATGATGGAGGAAATTCTGATTATACCAACAAATATAAAAATGTTGAAAAGTTGTTGACTGATTTAGAATTTGAAGAATTTGATAAGAATGATTGGTTTGTGAAAAAACCACAAAGTGATTCAATAGGAGTGGTAGCTGCAAATAAAAAATTAAGTATAGATGATAAAGAATGTACTTTGATGGCCGTAGCCGTACGTGGTGGTGGTTATGAAAGTGAGTGGGCAGGAAACTTTACACTTGGTAAGAGTGGCCAGCATTATGGATTTGCACAGGCTAAAAAACAAGTTTTAGACTTTTTGAAATCATATATTAGAGAAAATAAAATTTCAGGAGATATAAAAATATGGTTAACAGGATATAGTCGTGCAGCTGCAACAGCAAACTTAGTGGCAGGTGCACTTGATGATGGAGAAAAATTAGGTGATGGTGTAGTTCTTAAAAGGAAGATTTGTACGCTTATTGTTTTGAGACACCAATGGGAGCTACAAAATCTGAAATTAAGAATAGGCTAAAATATAATAATATTTATAATATCATTAATAAAAACGACCCGGTAACTAAAGTTGCTATGTCTGCATTAGATTTTACTCGTTTTGGAGGCGATTATTTCTTGCCAGATAAAATTTCTGATGGAAATAATTACGCTGCGAAAAAAATGCAATGGAGCAGTTCTATGATAAAATGTCGAGCAAAAATGAGATAGGAAAATATGCTGTTGATGATTTTGTGATGAAAAAAATTGATGTAAAGTATCTTTTGCCAGGAGGAAAAAGTCCGGTACAAAATGATGAGAATAATAAGTCAATTCAAGCGGAATATTTAGATACTACAATCAATAAACTGACAAAGGAAAGAGTAAAAACACGTGATAATTATGTGAAAGAATTGCAAAATGGTATTCGCACTATTTTCACTGTTAAATATGGAACGATGTTTCCAGATCAACCAATACAAAGAATTAATAAGTTTTTTGATTTGTTTTTAGAGAAACTGTGTAGTGTGGATACGCTTGGAGAAATTGTGATTGCAGCATTGAATCCACATCCAGATGCTAGTGTGAAAAAGTAATTGAAGATGTAATGGAAGAAGCATTGAATGAAGCGGGGATTAATAATTACAGCCCTTCAGCATTGAAAGAATTTGCAGGAGCTGTTGCAGAAATGTTAGTTATTTTGTTGTTTCACACCCTAATCTAACAGTGACAGGTGTTAGTAATGCGAAAACTTTGGGAGCAGCTCATTATCCAGAATTATGTATGGCATGGTTAATGTCACAAGATGAGAACTATACATCTTCACCAACAGAGTTTGACGGAAATGGTAACTATCGTGTTTTACATATTAATTGTCCGATAGATGTAGAAGTATATGATAGTGAAAATATATTACAAGCAAGGATTGTAGATGATATACCACAGGAAATTAAAATGGGACTGTTGTGGCAAGTTTGAATGAAGATGATGAGAAAATAGTTTATCTTCCAACAAATGCATCGTATCAGATAAAATTAACAGCTACAGATAACGGAACAATGAATTACTCGATAAATGAATTTTCTTCTACAGCAGGTGATATTACAAGAGTCGTTAATTATAAAGATATAAATTTGAATAAAAATGATGTGTTTAATGCAGTTGTTCCTGCTTATGTAGATGATGAACAAAATAATGAAATAGAAGGTTCAACTACAGAGTATGAGTTGAAGTCACCTGATGGTAAAGAAATTAATCCTGATCAAAATTTAAGTGGTGAAGATGCAAAATCTGCTTATTATATGGTGACAGTAGAAGTTGATTCGGATGAACATGGTATTGCTATAGGTCAAGGAATTAGACAAGAAGGAAATTTTGCAAAAGTTGAAGCGGTTGCTAAAGAAGGTTACCAATTTGTTGGTTGGTATGAGAATGATAAATTAATTTCGCAAGAAACACAATATCGTTTTTGTGTAGAAAAAGATACCCTTTTAGTTGCAAAATTTGAAAAAGATGGAGAATCAGCGAACCCAGAAAATCCAGCGAACCCAGAAAATCCTGATTCGGGAAAAGATAATAATACAGGTAATAATTCTGGTTCGGGAATAAATGAAAATGGAGGAGAAAAGATAGAATCTGTTTCAACAGGAGACGAATCTGCAGTTGGATTTTGTAGTCTAATGGCTGTAATCATGGTAAGTATAGTGATGTGTATGGCATTTACAAAAATAAGACGTAAAAAGCAGAGAAATTAAGGAGCCACATAAATGTTCAGAAAAACGTATAAAGTAGTAGTATTAGCAATTGTTCTTGGAGTTCTATTAAATGCTTGTAGTAAAAGACAAGCAGTAACCGAGGAATATAATACAATAAGTGATTTGGCATATTCTGAAAAATGTAAAATTGAACCAATCATATATATTGAAGAAAAAGCAGGATTTGTTCCATATATTGTATTAACTAATGATTATAATGGTAAAACACTTTTGTTAAGAAAAGAAATTCTTCCAGAGAATAGAAGAGTTAGTGATTATTCGGCTTACTATGAAGAAAGTGAAATTGATAATTACTTAATGGGAGAGTTTTTTGATAATTTACCTATTCAAACTCGTTGCTTAATTCAAGATTCGGAAATAGAGATTTTAGATGAACGATGCTTGAATCAAATAGATGATAGCGTGATAACTATTGTAAGAAAAGTGTTTTTGTTGTCTTTTACTGAACTTGGATATAAAAAAAATGGGCATGTCGGAGTTGAAGGGGGCCATTGTTGTATTTTAAAGATAATAAGAATCGTTTTGCTACTACGAATAATGGAAAGTTTACTGTAAGTTGGTGGTTAAGAAGTGCGGATTCTACATATGATTCTTGTGTATATGCAGTAGGACCGGAAGGTGAAATTGGAAGCACGAATGCATACGATATGAATGGTATCAGACCAGCATTTTGTGTTGACGGTAAGCAAGAAATATATAAAGAAGAAGGCAGATATATTTTAAAATAACATAACTTATTTATATTAAAGTGATTATGTTATTTTGAAAGAATTATTGAAATTCATTTGCCTGTGCTTATCTAAACGTTAATTGGCTACATTTTGGCTACAAGATTTTTATAAAGCACTAATTCCTCAGCAAAAATAAGCTACTTTAGACAACAGAACCGCACAAATTAGTTTCAAATAATCGAATATCACGAAACCAAAGTCCGTGATGGTGGACGTACAGTAGAATCTGGACGTGTTGCTACAGTTATCGAGTAATCATTGAACACTTAATGAGTGCGTAAGCGCGAAGTTAGTGAGAAAGTTGTTCTGTGAGCGTTGCGAGCAGAACAACCTTCTGATAACAAATATAGTAAAATTAAGGCTTCCGAGATTTTTCGGATAATCGAGCTATAATGAGATTATTTGGTTTTACTATACGTCTGTTGGAAGCATTATTCTATTCTTTATAATTGCAACAATTATTTCATACCCATTTAGTTTGCTTGCTGATGTGTTACCAAAAGCATTGCTTATGCTTGAAAAGATAGATAAACAATCTGCTGTTATTATGTATCTTTTGTTAGATACATTTGCGACATTTATGGGATTGAGAATCGTAGACTATTTCATGCAGTCCATTTCAGCGACTACTATTTCAATTATTATTGTCTCTTTCGTATTTGCTTTGTTTGGAGTAAGCGATTTTAATAATAAGAGGAAAGGTTGATAAACCCCAGTTCTCAAATGACAAAATCTATAGCATTTAATAACTGTTATATTTTGTTATGGAAAACTCGTTAATCCATTGAAAATGCTAAACTTTTCATTGGTGTTCTCTCCATCACATCTTGTATCGTGTTATATCATTTTACCCTTGATTATGAACCCTCATAAGGGAAAATACAAGTGAAAGAAAATCTGGTGGCAACTAATAACAAATTATAAAAATGGCAATTGTAACTGGATGAAATGCTTTTAATACATTGTCGGTTATAATGACGATGTTACTGCGTTTTTTGCAAAAGTGCAAAAGATATAAAAGAGCTAACTTGAAAAAGTAAATTCCAGTGCAGAAGTAAATTCCACACTCATTTAAAAGTTCTTGATTTTCTAAGAGTTTTATAAGCTCAAAACGCTTATTTCTGTTATAATAGGAGTAACTTCTTGGAAAAAACTGATTTGATGGTATGACAAACGGACCACTGGAAGGTAGTGTGCGAGACTAAATTCCACCGGTCATGTGAGGAAAATGTGAAAGTTTAATTTCCAGTCCGACAGCAGATTTCTAAGTGGTTGTTAATGGTTGAAGCGAATCAGCTTAGGCGTTAGATTGACCAAATCAGGGTCAATGCGCTTAAGCTGAAATGCGTTTAGGGTTTCTTTCCGAGTGTCTCTAATGCGGCGTCATAAGGCGTGCTTCCATTAAGACTTTCCCTTGGAGTGGAGTTGATGTGATTCTCGATTAGATTCACATCCCATTGTGTCAAAAATTCAAAACTAGTTCCTTTGGGAAGCACCATGCGAAGCATGGTGTGAGCCTGCTCAAGACCTCCTTTTGTCCGCTACGCATGGGATCACAATAGTAGATGCTGGTACGCTGAATTTCATCCAGTCCTGTTTCAAGAGCGACAGGATCTCCGAATTCTGAACCTCTGTCTGTCAAGATATATTCAAAGACAGATAAGAACTCATAGGTGCCCATACGTTTTCTAAACGGTCAAAAATAAGCCGGACAGCGCCTTTAGTACAACGATTCAGAGAAAGGCAAGGAACAGCTTTTCCTTAGTGAAGAAAAAGGTCAGTAACGTCTTGTTGGATTCTCTGGATGAGTGTACCGTATCCATTTCTACAAAGAGGATAACTGCAGCTCACTAAAATCACTGAATAACCTTTTCTCGAAGACGGTTCTGTTTGTAATCTGTGTTTTATGGCACTTTCGTGGCTTGAAGCCGGGCTTACGTTTTAAATCAATGTTTCTGGCTGTAAACAGACCTTGATCCAGATAGGTGTACAAGGAACGGACTGACATATCCAGTTCTGGATGATTGGTAATGATTTGATATGGAGATTGTCCCTGCTCGATTAAAGGAGAAACAATGCCATCCTTTTTGCGTAATTCATGTTTTGTCATGTTTATACCGGCTCTGGAACCGGAAAGCTTTTCACGGTATTTTCTATCAGCAAAACGTGCATCGTATCTGTATTTCTGGGCGATGGTGCAATGATTTATCTTTTTTGTGCAGCCATTACAGACATAGGGCGCCTTATCCAGTCTTTGCACTGTTCCTTCACAAAATCCTTGCAAGTTTGATTACAGGTGGGGCAGGAAGTGCATTTTACATCGCAGAGAATGATTTTTCCGCAGACATTGGTTTTCCGGCAATGGAAGCGATGAATACAAAAGTTATGGGCATTATAGAAAGTACCTTTGTGATACCAGTCGGATAGACGGTGAGCCCTTACTTCTTTGGAAATGGTTGTTGGATCCTTGCAAAGAAAGCGGGCAATGTTCTTAAAGGTTTCTCCCTTGTTCAGTTCGTTTTCGATATAGATACGGTCTTCAAGGAAAGGTGCTTCTGGTTTCCTGGAATATATTTACTCATGGATATCCTTCTTTCTACTGCTGTCACAAAGAAAGATAACCTTACCATTTTATATTAAAGAGTAAACCTTTACTGTGCGGAGTAAATTCCACCACCAAATGTGGTGGTGGAATTTAAAATTTCATTTTGGAAGATATAAAAGAGGTGGAAAATTATTGAAATATAACGAATTATATCATACAATAGTAGTGTTTTGTACAAGTCAATTTGATAGAAAAGGGGCGCAGGAACTGTAGCAGCTGTTCTTATCGTTGGAGGAACAATTGCAGAAGATGTGATTACAGGTGGTGGCGGAATTGCAGATGATGCCGCATCATTCTATCTTGCATACAGGTTGATGTTTGGACTATAACAAAGGAGATTTTTTATGTCGTTTAATTCACAGTTTAAACTTATTTTGGTGAAACATTTCAAACAGAGGGTTTTCGATATTGCTCAAAATTGAATGTTTTTGTTAAAATGCTCAACGAAGATTTGATGGCTTTTTTTGGAGTAAAAACAGCTCCGGCATGGAATAAAGGGGCAAAAGGATTTTTCCTTACTGCAGGAATTATTTCTACCTATCATTCTTCTATCGATAAAAAATCAATATTGTATGCTGGACAGGATTTAAATTCATTCCTTCCACGAAATGAAGCAAGAGTAAGTTTTGAATATACCGAAGATACAATGGAAGAGATTATTTCAGCGACGGCTTTATATGTGAAGGAACGTTTGATGCCTATATTCAATCGAGTTTATGATTTAGATTCTTTTATTGATTTTTTAAAGGAATATTCGATTAATAAATTGCGCGCATGTGATACTTTTGAAGGGAATCTCTTGTCTTGATTAAAACAGATAACCATGATGATTTTCAAACATATTTCCAGCAGCATCTGGATGAATTATACGCACAAATTGATGCAGGAAATGTTGGTGATGGCTATACGAAAGAAATGGCTTATGATGATTTGTTTCATGGTATTATCGAAAGTATTGTATATCCTCGGGATAAAGTATATTCTGACAAGAGTTTATATAATGAGGCGCTGGAAGAGGCTGAGAGAAGAAAAAGTGAAAATATGAAAAAATTATATAGCTATCAAATATTGAAGAGCTGATTACTATAGCAATTAATCAAATTGATTTCAATAATGGAAGTTTAGTGTGATTTCTTGATGATGAGTGTTCTGAACTTCATTTTTGAAAAAATTAAGCAATGAAATTGAGGGGCGATTATCTCGCCCCTTTATCTTTGCTTGTGCGCCTAGCGGCGCACGTTTCTAACGGGTTAAAGTCCCGAATCCGCCCGGTAGTGGGAAGGATATAGCCGAAAGCAAGGGTGGCCATCGTGAGATGGAATCTGAAGGAAGCTGGATGAGGAATATACTAACTCACGGGCAAATCTCTGGTCTGACGAACAGAAATCTCATATGAGGTCATGCATGTGGGTAAGGCAGCAAGCCATGTTGAAGCCCGATAACTACACGGAATCATGCATGATAAATGAGGCAGATGGATGGAGAGGAAGAAACGTGTGGTACCTAGGAGGTCTGTGCGGTATGCCTTGAAAGAGGTAACCACTGCATAAAGCAATGCTGAACGCACAGAAGTTAGCAAAGGCCATAGTAGCCGAGAGGTGAAGGACCGAATCAGTAGGAGTCTTGAGTATGACCGAGAAAGGAGGAATGACCGTTTATGGCAGAAAACATTGAAAACAATGGTTGTTTGCAAAGAGATAGTGCGGAACACGAAGGGTATGCAAAAGCGTCTAGGTCATTCAATCGGATATGGAAAGAAAGAGACAGTGTACAGCCGAGACTTTTAGAAGCGATCACTGTATAAAGATAACTTTAACAGAGCGTATAAGAGAGTCAAGGCAAACAAGGGAGCGCCAGGAATTGATGGCATGACCATTGCGGAGGCTCTTCCATATCTAAAGGAACATCAACAAGAGATAACCGACCGCATTTATCGTGGAAAGTATACTCGTCTCCAGTAAGACGAGTTGAGATTCCCAAACCAGAGGGTGGTGTGCGAAAGCTTGGCATACCAACGGTGGTAGACCGTACAATCCAACAGGCAATAACCCAACAGTTAGTGCCAATCTATGAACCGCTGTTTGCAGAGGGTAGCTATGGCTATCGTCCGAACAGAAGTGCAAAAGACGCAATACTCAAGGTTAAGGAATATGCCGAACAAGGCTATACATTTGCTGTAGTCCTTGACTTGTCAAAGTACTTCGATACTCTTAATCACGAAATTCTCATCAATCTTCCGAAAGAATGTAAAAGATGAATGTGTAGTACAGTTGATTAAGCGATATCTGAAAAGCGGGGTAATGGAGAACGGAGTAGTCATGGGCACAGAGGAAGGCTCACTACAAGGTGGAAATCTATCACCATTGCTGGCAAATGTCTATCTCAATGAGTTCGACCAAGAATTCTTGAAAAGAGGTGTCCCATGCGTCAGATATGCAGATGACATCGTGCTTTGCAAAGAGCAAGCGAGCATCAGAGAGACTCTTGGAAAGCAGTACGAAATACCTTGAAGAGAAACTGAAACTTACAGTCAACAGAAAGAAAAGCCGTACTGTCAGTGTATTTGCAATCCGAAATTTTAAGTATCTAGGCTTTGCATTGGGAAGGAATGGAACGGGTATTTATGTTCGCGTTCATCCAAAGTCATGGAGAAAGTTTAAGTTTAGACTGAAAGAGTTATCTTCCCGTAAACGATGTCAGTCAATCAAGCCAAGCCTTGAGAAAATCAAGATGTATGCAAGAGGATGGCTGAACTATTACGGAATTGCAAGCATGAAGAACAACATAGATGACATCAACGGATGGCTCTATCACAGAATACGCATGTGCATATGGAAACAATGGAAGAAACCAAGGACGAAGGTACGTAACCTTATCAAGATGGGAGTGCCCGAAGACTTGGCAATGCAAGCGGGTAATACCCGACGGGGACATTGGTTCGCAACGCATACAGTTGCAGTAAACATGGCAATGACAAAGAAAGACTGATAAACAGCGGCTTTTATGATTTAGCCACAGCCTATCAGTCAGTGCACGTCAACTATTGAAAGCGCCGTATACCGAACGGTACGTACGGTGCTGTGAGAGGACAGCGGTTAGCCACCGCCTCCTACTCGATTGATAAGGTCGATTGGCGTTCTGGTTGTCAGACTTTTCCGATATCTTTTATTTTGTCGTATGGTTTCGAACTTTGGAGTAACTTTTTCTCCGTATGCTTCTTCCCACTTAGAACGTTCTTTCTGATATGCGTCAAAGGCACGCTGTGCAGTATAGAATGCTGTGTAGAAGTCTTGTACTGTTGCAAATTCATGCTGTCTGACGATATTGGATAATCTGGCTTTGAGAGTTCGGATCTCTTCCTCTTTGGTGGCAATCTTGCTTTCAAGCTCTTTTTTCTTAGTAAGTAAATCGTTTTCAGTATGGAGAACTTTATCAGCGGAATTTTTACAGAGAGGTAATGGAAAAGAATCGGGTGCATTACGAGTATTACCATTTGGGAATGACAGAAAATGTGCCGGAGCTTGAAGGTTTCCATTTCCACACATTAAGGCATACCTACACGACAAACCTCTTATCCAACGGGGCTCAGCCTAAGGATGTGCAGGAACTGTTAGGACACTCAGACGTGAGTACCACCATGAATGTCTATGCCCATGCTACAAGGGAAGCAAAGCGGACTTCCGCAAGACTTCTTGATAAAGTGGCAGGCAATGATTAAACAACTATTGACATTTTGTTACTGGAGTAGTGGAAAATACTTCAATGTAAGCAGATTTTAACACACTTTCAGATGGAAGAATCGCATGAATATAGCGAAAGAGTAAGAAAAAGCGACCGGCACATGGGGATTGGCCCGCCCGGCAGAGGTGCTCCCGAAAGAGCGACTAGCGCAGCGGCTTAGATACTGTAGAATTATGCCCATGAAACGCAGAAATGCCCCGGCATGGACGCCGGGGCAAGGAGAAAACGCGCCATGGACGGCGCGTTTCGACGGTTTCGTCAAGCATAGAAAATCTAAAAAGCATAATTCGTACAGTACCTTAGCTGCGTAGCGTTAGCTCGTCGGGAGCACCTCTGCCGGGGGCAAATTCCCCGTGCGCCGGTCGTCTTCCCGTATTATTGAAAAATACCAAGCAATTCACACTTACTGCGCAGCATCGAGCTACATACGAGTATGCATTGGACATCTTTGCAGCATTGTTTGTCAGAGTGACAGCCTCTCTGTAGTAGGCAACAACAGGAGTGCCCTTAACCACAGCGTTGAACAGCTGCTCTGCAAAAGCAGGCGGCACATTGATACATCCGTGTGAGCCTGGGTTTTGTAAATTGTTCCTCCGAAGGTATTACGCCAGCTGGCATCATGGATACCTATATTGTAGGCAAACGGCATGAAATAGCTGACAGGAGAAGAGTATCCTCGCCGACAAGGTAGCATTTCTCTGCTTGTAAACAATCTTGTATACACCATCTACGGAACCATTCTGACGGGCGAGATTACGACGATACGAAATCAGACTCCATCTGGAGAGCACCATCCTTGTAATACCACATGTGCTGCTTTGTGTAGTCAATCTCTATGTATGTATTACCTATGTCGTCAGCGCCTCGGTAGAGTGCTGTCTGCTAAACAGGCTCTCTCTTCCACTGGCTTGCCTCCCTCTAAATCTGAAAGGAGCTGGGCTTTCTCATTTTTCTTGCTGACTACCCATCCGTAGTCTCCACCACCTATTTCAATAGTGTCACCGGACGATGTCTTGAATGAGCGTTTGCGGCCGAAGGTATTGTATTTGGAAGCAAGCTGCTGGACATATTTAGTGACCTTGGCATCATCTATGCTCACGCTGCCGTCATCTGAGATGCTTAGCATATCAAGGATTTTGGCTGAGTCAAGCTTCTCGTCGGCACCTTCAATTTTGTAAGTGACGGTTGAAGCAGTGTATTTGTCGAGGGCTTCTTTTTCATTTTGATAGTATCACTGTTTTGTGATTTTTGGGGCTTCATAACAGTCATCACTTAAGGTAAGCTTTGAAGCTCATTGTCCAGGGCGTCCTTTACTTCGGCAAGGATGCTGTCATATATCGGCTTGCAGCCTTTTTTCTCTTCAATCACATTGTATTCGCCGTCTTTTATCTCGATATGGGCATCCCGGATTTTCAATGTAGTCATCACTGAAAATATCAAGAGCCTTGAGCTTTTCCGCCAAAGCGGCATCGTTATATTTGGACGAACCCTTTAGAGTATAGTTTTGAGCTTTGAAGAGACTGACAGGCCATGTAAAAGCATTCTGGTTTTTTAGGATTTGCTTCTCGTCACCGTTTGAGACATATTCATAGGAAAAATCAGGTCCCTTAAAGATGTGAAAAGCTGTTGCCTTTTCTATCAGTGATTGTGAGCAGATAGTCGCGGCTTAGGGCTGTATTTTTTTCTAATGCCTCTTTTGCAGTTTTCCCTGCGTATTTTACAGAGTTAATCTTTGTGTTGAACAGATAGTGGCTGCTAAAATAAAAGGCAAAGCCAAGATAAACAGCCAAAAGCACACCAAGCACAACGGCGCAGGTTATAAGCACTTTTCTTCATGTAAATCGACCTCCTTGGATATGCTGTTGCTGCCACACCGGGACAGCAGCTAAAATCAGTTACATTTGTGAAGATGACACATCCATATAGTCAGGCAGACCATTCTTGTAGGCTACAGCGGTTTCTCCCAATAAGTGGCTTTAAGTATTCGATAAGCTCAGGCTTCACATCATTGCCCGCATCATTGATCCACTCTCTTGGCACAGACTTGGCCTCGTTTGCGATATCCTTGATAGCAGAATATGTGTATTCTACCTGATAAGGATCATTTGAGATGCGCTTCAAGCATACCATTGATGCGGTCACACCCTCTGCTGCAATAGTGACACCCTTTTACCCTGAGCAAAAGATTCCTCGATATCGGTTAATGATGCAAGATGTGAGCACAGCGCTGGAGCACGTTTACTCTACTGAGCGCACCTTGACACCGATGTTTTCATTTACGATGAACTCAAGAGCTTTTCCGCACCGCTTAGCTGCTGGTGTCCGAACTGGTCACATGCGGCCTTTGATGATGTAATGTATGAGCCGTCTGCGTCATGTATTCCTTCGGATACGGCAACTATCACATTGTTAGTGCGCGTAAGGGCTTCTTTTATATCGGCAACAAATTTGTCCTTGTCGAAATCCACCTCGGCAGATAGATGAACTGAGGCGCTGTATTGTACTCATTACGTGCGAGAGCGGAAGCGGCAGTGAGCCATCCTGCGTCACGTCCCATGATCTCAACGATTGTAACACTCTTAACAGCATTGATAAAGGTATCATGGGCTATCTCTAGCATGCTTGATGCGATATATTTGGCGGCAGAGCCAAAGCCCGGAGTGTGGTCTGTCATGCACAGGTCATTGTCGATGGTCTTTGGAATCCCTATAATTTTCACATCACTGTTGATTTTTTTTGCATAATCGGATAACTTTAATACGGTATCCATCGAATCATTTCCACCGATGTAAAAGAAAGCTTTTATAGAAAGCTTATCGAATTGGTGGAAGATGTATACATATGGTGAATCATCATCCTTGTAATCGGGAGCTTGTGGCGGCATGAGCCAAGATACATGGCAGGTGTGGTCTTAAGCTTTTCAAGATTAGCATCATCTGCAAAAATATCTGACAGATTGAGATAATTCTCATTTAATATGCCGAGTATTCCGTTTACGGCGCCATAGCAGATATCGTATTTCTCAGAGCTTTTTACTCCTGCGATGACTCCTGCAAGGCTTGCGTTGATTGCAACAGTTGGGCCGCCTGACTGGGCGACGATACAGTTTGACTGATTCATTGTAATCTCCTTATTGTGTATTTTAACTATTCTCTTCTGTAAGAATAGTTATGATATAATTTAAAATGATGATTAATCAGATTACTACATGCTACGCATTCCCGTAATCTGACTACACCTCGAAATCCGCTAATGCTACAGTTCGCATATGCGAACTGCAACCGAATATAGTGAGTAATTTAACCGTCCCCGCAGCAAATTGCTATTTTCTCGGTGTAGTGCGGGTCACTAAGGTGTACATCGAATTGCATGCAAGCATGCATCGATGATACCTTTGACCCTTTAATCATATAGATTGTAGTATCAAACATTATTTTTAGCAAGGGTTAAAATGAAAAATATGAATAAATACGAGAATTGCTTATTGTGTCCCAGAAAATGTGGCATAAACAGAAGCACCGGACAAACAGGCGTATGTGGCGTTTCATCTGAAATAAAGGTGGCGCGAGCAGCACTTCATTATTGGGAGGAGCCGTGCATATCGTGAAAAGAGGAAGCGGGCAGTTTTTTTCGCTGCAGCCTGCACTGCGTGTTCTGCCAGAACAGGGAGATTTCTGACGGAAAAGCGGGAAAGGTGATCAGTAAAGAGAGGCTGAGTGATATCTTTATGGAACTTGCTGACAAAGGCGCAAATAATATCAATCTGGTCACACCGGGGCAGTATATCCCTGATATAGTGTGGGCGGTAAACGATGCAAAAAGCCGCGGCATGAAGCTTCCTATTATATACAATACGAGCGGATATGAAAATGTGACAGAGCTAAAGCTGCTTGAGGGTATAGTGGATGTGTATCTTCCGGATTTTAAATATATGGACAGTACGCTTTCGGCAAGGTATTCAAGGGCAAAAGATTATCCGTCTGTCGCAAAGCAGGCGCTTTCAGAGATGGTCAGGCAGCAGCCGGATGTCGTGATTGACGATGCGACAGGACTCATACAAAAGGGAGTTATTGTGCGACAGCTTCTACTGCCGGGACATGTGAATGATGCAAAGGCTGTACTTAAGTACCTGTATGATACATATCATGATCACGTATATATAAGCATGATGAGCCAGTTTACGCCGATTGCACTAAAGGATTATCCTGAGATAAACCGCACAGTGACAAGGAGAGAGTATGAAAGGCTTGTTGACTATGCCCTCGAAATAGGAATCACGAATGCATTTATACAGGAGGGTGACGTGGCAAAGGACAGCTTCATTCCGGCATTTGACTGTGAGGGAGTATAATATTTACCGTTTTTCTTAATAAAATAGTAAGAATTGGCAGGCAAAATGACTGGATTTTGTGACGCCGGTGTAGTACTATGGTTATGTGATATTTTTTAACTGTGAAGGTACTGAACAGTTACGATATTTTGTTATTACTCACATCCCGGTGTGACAGACGATAATGTTTTTAATCACACAGGATACATCATTCAATAGAGGATACAGTGATGAAAAATATAGGAGAACAGCAGATAATAATTGAATGTCCGAATACTATCTTTCATCTATACATTGACAGTGAGGATGAGCTTTCAAAGGTTAAGGTGTTTATGAACAATATGAAGAATGTTGATTCGATAAGTCTGCATGATATATACAACTGGTGCAACAGACAGCATGTGCAGTACACGACGACATTTAATTATGACAGTAAAATGACCTTGACAGAAATGATAAAATCCTACATATTTTACTTCAAACAGAAGCTTAGATATGTAAATAATAGTGATAGGATGATAGAAACATGAGATACCCTGAATTTCTAAAGGATAGAGGAACAATAGGCTTTGTGGCGCCTTCGATGGGCTGTACAACAGAGCCGTACAGGAGTGCCTTTGACAATGCCATTAAAAGGTTTCACAGCATGGGTTATAAGACGATAGAGGGACCTAACTGCAGGTGCGACAGTGGCATAGGTATCAGCAATACACCTAAGAAGTGCGCAGAAGAGCTGAACGAGAGCTATGCTTCTGCTGATAGTGATGTGCTTATATCCTGTGGTGGTGGCGAGCTGATGTGCGAGGTAGTGCCTTATATTGATTTTGAGCGCGTGAAACAGTCAAAGCCGAAATGGTACATGGGCTATTCCGACAACACAAATTTCACATTTTTGGAGGCTACTATTGCAGATACAGCAGGTATTTACGGGCCGTGTGCGGGCAGCTTTGGCATGGAGGTGTGGCATGAGTCACTTACCGATGCATTTAATCTGCTTTGTGGCAGGAAGCTTCATTTACCAATTACCCTATGTGGGAGAAGGAATCGATAAAGGATGAGAATGCTCCGTTTGTGGGCTACAACCTGACTGAAAAGTCGTGCATCAGCTCTATTCCTGCGGTGGCAAAGGAAAGCAGGCTTACCATGAGAGGCAGGCTGCTTGGTGGCTGCATGGATTGTCTTATCAATCTGCTTGGCACATCGTTTGACCATGTAAGGGAATTTAATGAGCGCTACAGTGATGATGGTATCATATGGTTTCTTGAGGCTTGTGACCTTAATGTGATGGGCATGAGAAGGGCTATGTGGCAGATGAAAAATGCAGGATGGTTTTCAAATGTAAAGGGCTTTCTTATCGGACGCCCGGCGCACTTTGGAGAGGAAATGTTTGGCATAGACCACAGACAGGCGCTTTCATCACTGCTTAGAGAGTTTAATGTGCCAATCATCATGGATCTGGATATAGGTCATATGTCGCCGATGATGCCTGTGGTATGCGGAAGCATGGCAGATGTCAGCTTCGACGGAAGCAACTTTACAATTTCGTATGATATAGAGCAGTAGATTGGAGGAAAAATGATTAGATTAATAAAGAAAAAAGCAAAGAGTATTGTATGTAGCGTGCTTGCTGCGGTGACACTGTTTACAATGAATCCGGCTGTATTTGCAACAGAGACAGCTACGCAGACTGATACAGTTTCAAGCGTTGATGTATCGCAGTGACAGCAGTGACGCAGCTGATAAGAGTAACACAGACAGTACTGCAGACAGCACAACGACAGCCGGCAGTGAGGCAAACGACAAGGTGACCATCAGCAAAAATGATAAGCCATACTTAAGTCTTGGAGCAGACCTCACACCGGATCAGAGAGCGACAGTGCTTGGATTTATGGGAATCGAGCTCACTGATCTGGACAATTACGATGTGGTCTATGTAAATAATGATGAGGAGCACAAGTACCTCGATTCATACATCAGCAAGAGCGAGATTGGCACAAGGTCACTTTCCTCAGTACTCATTACAGAGGATAAAAAGGGTGCGGGTCTTAGTGTTTCCACGCACAATATCAATTACTGTACGGTAGGAATGTACAAGAATGCGCTTGCCACAGCCGGCATAGCTGATGCTAAAATCATAGTCGCAGGACCTTTCCCTATTTGAACGGCAGCACTTGTAGGCACACTAAAGGCATACGAGGAGATGACAGGCAAGAAGCTTGACGACAAGGTGACAGACGCAGCGATGGATGAGCTTGTCACAACAGGAGAGCTCAACAAGAGCATTGACGGCGATTCGCAGGATATAGAGGCAATGATTGCAGACCTAAAGAAGCAGCTTGCCGATGGAAGACTCAAGGATGAGAGCCAGATAAAGGATGCGATAAAGGAGGCTGCAAAGGATTACGACCTGAAGCTTTCTGATGATGATATTGCAAAGCTTACATCTCTTTTAATGAAGCTTAAGGATGCTAATATCGACTGGGATTCAGTCATCAACCAGGCACAGGACTGGGCATCAAAGCTTGGCGATAAGATAAATGACCCGGGCTTCTGGGAAAAGATTGGCAACTTTTTCATGGATTTATGGGATAAGATAAAATCCCTGTTCAGCTAGAAAAGCTACAGGAGACAGTAAGAATAAGCAGAATATGAATCAGGCAACTCCCTGAAACGTAAGCATGAGCTGCACGTTTCAGGGAGTTTTTATATCATTAATAAAAAAATAATAAATTTCTGCCGAATACATTGATACAAAGGTCATATTCTATTATAATTAAATGGATAATGGATTAATGTAAACAATGCACATAAGAAAGATGGGATTTGATGATAAAGATAAATAAATTTCTGGCAGCCTCTGTCGTTACATTGTCATTAGCTGCATGTGACCTGGCGCCATACAGCAGCATGGCAGTCTATGCGGATCAGGCGGCTAAGGTTGTGTGTGATGAGAGATACTGGGTAGCGGCGAGAAGCGGACCGGGCACAGAGTATGAGCTGGAGCACAAGCTTTCAAACGGCAAGGATATTACTATTCTTGAGCAGACTACAGGTGCAGACGGCAAGGTGTGGTACAAGGCAAAGTACAATCTGGCAGCAAATAATGAGGAGTGTGTCAGCTATATAGTCTGATTTTGTATCAGCAGGTACCGGCACAGCTGCATCAGACAATGCGCAGACAGGGGATGCTTCGGCAGACACCGGCAATGCGGATGCCATACAGCAGAATAATGAGGAACAGCTTGCCCTTGCAACCGCATCGGGAGTATATGCTACAGGTACGATTACAGGTGGCAATGTGTATGTCCGCAATGCAGCAGGCACATCCGCACTACCAAGGTTGTCTCACTCAACTGGAACCATCAGTTGACATAATAGAGAGACCAGGGTAAACGGTGTGGTCTGGTACAATGTCAAGGGTACTTTAAACGGCAAGGCATTTACGGGCTGGACTATCAGTACATACATAAAGGTGACATACAATAATAGCGGAGACAATACTGATTTTGTCACGGCTATGAAGAATGCAGGCTTTCCGACAGCTATATTCCAAACCTTACAGCTCTTCACAATAAGTATCCAAGCTGGACATTTGAGGCTGTAAAACAGGGCTGGACTGGAATACGGTGATTAAAAATGAGAGTATCAATGGACTTAATCTAGTGTCTAAATCAGCAGACAATGCCAAGAAATCGACAGCTGCCGGAGCCTATAACTGGTCAACAAATACGTGGGTTGAGTACGAACCGGGATGGGTGTCAGCAAGCAGTGCCTATATTGCTTATCTCATGGATCCAAGGAATTTTCTTGATGAGACCAATATTTTTCAGTTTCAGAGTCTGGCATACAGTCCGAATGAGGCACTTGAAGGTGTCAAGTCCATAGTAAAAGGCACATTTATGGAGGGAACAAAGACCTATTCCAACAATGGCGAGAAAATCAATTATGCAAGCACATTCATGGATGTGGCAAAGAGCAGTGGAGTAAGTGCATACCATATAGCATCGCGTATAAAGCAGGAGCAGGGACAAAGGGAACGAGCCCTCTTATTTCGGGTACATATTCCGGATACGAAGGATATTATAATTATTTTAATTTTAGTGCAACCGAAACACGAAGGATAAGATTTATAAAAATGGTCTGTCTTTTGCCAAGAAGCAGGGCTGGAATACAAGAGTAAAGTCCATAAGCGGCGGAGCTGTAAAGGTGGGCAGCAATTATATAATAAGGGTCAAAATACACTGTATTTTGAGAAGTTTAATGTAGTAAATACAAGCTCGCTGTATTTCCATCAGTACATGGGCAATGCCACAGCGGCTCTTACTGAGGGACAGAGTCTGGCTAAAGGATATTCAGACAAGAATCGCTTTGTATTTAAAATACCTGTATACAACAATATGCCATCGTCAGCAGTGGGCTTCGATAAAGCTGGTGATACCAATAACTATCTGCAGTCGCTTGCGATAAGTGGTGTAACACTCACACCGGCCTTCAATGGAGCGACAACAAGCTATTCAGCAGTTGTTTCAAATGCTATAAGCTCAGTGACTGTTTCGGCAGATGCAGTTCAGGAAACAGTGGTGTTTCAGCACAGGAAGCTATTCGCTTGCTTTCGGAAATAATACAATTAAGGTAAAATGCAAGTCGCAAAGCGGTGATACAAGAACATACACTATCAATATAAACAGGCAGGCGGCATCTGTAAATAATGCAGGTGGCAATAATAATAATAATAACATGATGTAAATACAGTATAGGTACTTATATTACAGGCATTGAGCCTGGAACCGGTGCAGCTGATTTTGTGAAGAATATAGCAGTATCAGCATCAGGTACTGTAAAGCTTCTGACAAGCTCAGGCTCAGAAAACAGCGGAAAGATTGCAACAGGCAATAAAGTGGCTGTTTATGATGCTTGTAATCTGAAAAGACATACGATATTGTTATATATGGAGATATCAATGGTGATGGTGCTGTAAATGCTCTTGATATGATTAAGCTCAACAGACATATCTTAGGAAAGGGAACACTCACAGGTGCTTATCTGGAGGCAGCTGATGCTAACAGAAAGGGTGATGGTGGAAATGCCCTTGATATGATAATCATGAACAGACACATACTGGGCAAATCAAAGATATCGCAGAATTAGAAAAGTGAGGAAAGATATGAAGAAATTATTTGGATGTATATTATCACTTGTTGTGGCAGTGATGCTTGTTTTCACACCTGCCGAGCATGTATATGCGCAGGGACTTGGTCTCAGTGTCAGCTCAAGCTCTGTAGCTGTTGGAAAAACAGTTAAGGTGACTGTTTCCATGCCGTCCGGATATTTTGGTACTGTAGTTATCTCAAGCTCTGACGAGGGAGTACTGAGTAACGGAGGAGATGGTGTGGCCAATATTGGTGACGCCGCAGGATATCCCACATCGCAGTCATTTCATTTACGGCGAAGGCTGCAGGAAGCTGCACTATAAAGGCATATTGTACAGTTGTAGGAGATGCAGAGGGTAACGATGCCGAGGTACAATTACCGGTGCCAGCACGAAGGTGACGGTAAAAGTGCTTCATCAAACAATGATTCAAACAGCAACAAGGATAACAAGGACAATTCCGCAGCAATACCGGCAATGACAACAATGCAAATAAAGATAATGAAAACAAAGAGGAAAAGAAATCCTCAAACGCATCTCTTGGTTCGCTTGTTATCTCGGCAGGTACGCTTTCCCCTGAGTTTTCTGCTGCGACAAAGGATTACACAGCTACAGTAGATTACAGCTGTTCAAGCCTTGCGGTTACAGCAAATCCGGCTGATTCCAAGGCGAGTGTGACAGCGGTCACAGGCAATGATTCACTTGAGGTTGAGAGAATACGGTCAGCGTTGTTGTGACAGCAGAGGACGGCAGCACAAGCACATACAATATAGTTGTTACCAGAAGAGCCGAGGATGATCCGGAGAATGCAGATAAGCAGGATAACTGGAAGAAGTTTGATATAAATGGCACAGAGTGGACTATGGTAAATGACATTCGAGGATGTTGTTCCTGAAGGCTTTGAGCACTCAAAGACAGTGATTGACGGACTTGAATACAATACCCTTCATGGCACCTTCGGTGATATCACGCTTGTGTATTTACAGTCGGAAAGCGGCAATGGACTTTTTGTATATGATGCAGCACAGAATACAGCATATGAGTTTGTCCGTATCAATTCAGAGTCACATTTTATAGTGGTTTTACTGCCTAAGGTGGATGATGTACGAGGGATATAATGAGATATCGCTCTCCATAGAGGGCAAGGGTGTGGCAACAGCCTACCAGACCAAAGTCGAAAAAACTGATGATCAGACAAAGGATTTTTACCTCGTATACGCTATGAATGACAATGGTGAGAGTGGCTGGTACACATATGATAGCGTAGATGGCACATATATGAGAACTGAGCTCAGTACACCTACAGTGGCACAGGAGGAAAACGATGCGGTAAAGAGTGAGCTTGTCCCGAATTGCCAATAAATATCTTGTTTTAGCTGCAATACTGGTTCTTATTATCAGTATTCTGTTACTGTTGCTTATTGTATCAGCTGTGAAAACAGAAAATATAAAGCAATGGACTATCATGATGACGATGATGCAGCAGAAGATGTATCAAATGAAGCTTTGGAAGAAACAACTGATGAAACTGCGGACGAGATAGCAGATGAGCTGGAAGAAGAGGTTACAGAAGAGCCGTTAGATGAAGTGGCAGAAGAAGCTGCAGAAGAGTCGGTGGATGAAGTGGCAGGAGAAGCTGCAGAAGAGTCGGCAGGTGAAGCCGCAGAAGAAACAGCAGATGAAGCTGTAGAAGAGCCGGCAGATGAAGTCGCAGAAGAAACAGCGGAAGGTGCTGCAGATGAGCAAAAGATGGCTACGGATGAAAATATATCAAATGCATCCTATGTCGGAAGAACCGTAGAAATTACACCTGATTTTAAGAAAGCTGTTGAGAATGAAAACTCTGAGTTTGATTTAAAAGACGATTCAAGGCAGGAAAACGTTTCTGACACAGAAAACGATGCTGATGAGGATGTTTTAAAGAATCAGCTTCAAATGGCACTTGATGGCTTTGTCAATGATGGGAATAAGCCGTCTGAGACTATAGACAGCAGTGCAAAGGATGACAATGAAGATGACAGCGAAGATGATGATTTACAGTTCATCGACTTAAATTAGTGAATATGACTGGAGGATATGACTTGAAACCATATACAAGTAAGGCTAAAAAAGCAATAGATTTGGCTGCACGTATATCAAAGAAAATGAATTACAGCTATGTTGGAACAGAGCACATACTGGCTGGCCTTATAAAAGAGGGCACCGGTGTGGCAGCTGAGGTTCTAACAGCCTGCAATGTGGAATATGATAAGCTTATTTCGATGATTGAAGACCGATTTCACCGGGGATAACATCGAAGTGATGGACAGGGATGGCTATTCACCAAGGACACAGAGAGTATTGAGCGTGCATCGGAGGAAGCCGATAGATTTGAGTGCAATGAGATAGGGACAGAACACTTGCTAATGGCTATAGTACTGCAGGGAGACTGTGCAGCTGCAAGACTTTTAAACACCATGGGTGTTAACAGTCAGAAGATGTTTATAGATATTCTTGGTGCGATGGGTGAGGATCCGTCTGCATACAGGGATCTGATGAAAAGCTACAGTACATCATACAATTCTGCGACTCCTGTATTAGATCAGTATTCCAGAGATTTGACAGATATGGCAGAGGCAGGGCTTCTTGACCCTGTTATAGGCAGAAAAAGGAGATGGAGCGCGTTATCCAGATACTTTGCCGCCGTGGCAAAACAATCCATGTCTGATTGGAGAGCCGGGAGTGGGCAAGACCGCTATAGTAGAAGGACTTGCACAGGATATAGTCAGTGGCAATGTTCCGGATATTCTTTTGGGAAAGAGACTGGTTTCCCTTGATATGTCCGGGCTTGTAGCCAAATCAAAGTATCGTGGTGAGTTTGAGGAGCGTATCAAGAAGGTGATAAGCGAGGTTTCAAATGCCAAAAATGTACTGCTTTTTATTGATGAGCTTCACACTATAATAGGTGCAGGAGGAGCAGAAGGCTCGTTAGATGCATCTAACATATTAAAGCCTGCGCTTGCCAGAGGCGAGGTACAGGTAATCGGCGCCACTACCATAGAAGAGTACCGCAAATACGTGGAAAGGATGCTGCGCTTGAGCGCCGTTTCCAGCCGGTGATGGTTGAGGAGCCTGGTGTGGATGAGACAATAGAGATACTCACAGGATTAAAGGGACTCTATGAAAAGCATCATGGTGTCATCATAACAGATGAGGGTGTGAAAGCAGCAGTAAACCTTTCTGCACGATATATAAATGACAGATTTTTACCTGATAAGGCGATAGACCTGATGGATGAAGCGGCAGCCAGGATAAGGCTTAAGAATCTGACATCATCTGACGAGCTGCTTGCTCTGAAAAAAGAGATAACAGATAAGCAGAACCGGGTGGAAAATGCTTTGTCGAAAGGAGATCTCGCAGCTGCCGGCGCGCTTATGTCAGAAAAGGAAGTGCTTGAAAATAAACAGCAGAAGCTTATCAGAAAGAACCGTCGCACAGGAGCCAAAAATCAGCCTGTAGTCGGCGAAAATGAGATAGCGGATGTAGTATCGGGATGGACCAAAATACCTGTAAATAAGCTTACAGAGTCAGAGGCAGGACGACTTGCAAAGCTTGAACAGATACTTCACAAGCGTGTAATAGGACAGGAGGAGGCTGTTTCTGCTGTCGCAAAGGCAGTCAGACGAGGCCGTGTTGGTTTAAAGGATCCTAAGAAGCCGATTGGCTCATTCCTGTTTTTGGGACCGACAGGAGTAGGTAAGACGGAGGTATCAAAGGCGCTTGCTGAGGCTGTCTTTGGCAAAGAAGATGCCATGATACGTGTTGACATGTCAGAGTACATGGAAAAGCATAGTGTTTCAAAGATGATTGGTTCACCACCGGGATATGTGGGCCATGAGGAGGGCGGACAGCTCTCAGAGAAGGTCAGACGCAATCCTTTTTCTGTTATACTGTTTGATGAGATAGAAAAAGCACATCCTGATGTGTTCAATATACTTTTACAGGTGCTTGATGATGGTAGAATCACTGATTCACAGGGGCGCACGGTTGATTTCAAGAATACAATAATCATCATGACATCAAATGCAGGAGCTTCTTCTATTATAGAACCAAAGCGCCTTGGCTTTGGCGCTGGTGAGGATGAAAAGCAGGATCACGAGCGTATGAAGAACAGTGTCATGGAGGAGGTCCGCCGTATATTTAAACCTGAGTTTTTGAACCGGATCGACGAGACTATTGTATTTAGAGCTCTCAACAAGGATGACATGAAGCATATAGTGACACTTCTTGTAAAGGAGCTTAAGAAACGCTGTAAAGAACAGCTTGATATAGAGCTCACAGTGCGCGACAGTGCAAAATCCTTTATCGTGGATAAAGCCTATGACAGAAAATATGGCGCAAGACCTCTTAAACGAAAACTTCAGGAGGAGATTGAAGACCGTATGTCAGAGGATATTATTACCGGCAAAATTAAGCGCGGCAATAAGGTAATAATTTCTACGAAAAACAAACAAATTTCATTGACTGTTGAGTAGAATTGGATTTATAATTAATATATCAATATAGCTACGGGAGGATAAAATGGCTGTAATAAGTGAATTAATCCGTACTGAGGAAAACGGAAAGCTCAGCTTCGGAGATTATACATTGGCTGCAAAGGCAAAGCTTGACAATTTTGAGAAGGATGGAGATATCTACAAGGTAAAGACATTTAAGGAGATTACAAAGCTCGAAAGAAACGGACTCTTTGTATACGAGTCTGTTCCGGGAACAGCGGTTATGGATTTCGAGGAGACTGCTGATACAGTGACATTTACTGTGGAGGGACCTGAGGATGCTCAGATTACTCTTGGCCTTGAAGAGGAGACGGAGTACGAAATTGATATAGCTGGAGCTGTTGCAGGTACTATGAAGACAAATCTCGGCGGCAAGCTCAGCTTAAGCGTAGAGCTTGAGGGTGTTGATTCAGTCGATATCAAAGTATCAAGAAAATAGAGCATATTTTTAGCCCGGTGAAAGCCGGGCTTTTTGTATTTTATAAAGGAGAACAATATGGCAAAAGGAAAGACCTCTGTATTTTTCTGCCAGGAATGTGGTTATGAATCGGCAAAATGGATGGGACAGTGCCCGGCCTGTAAGGAATGGAATACATTTGTAGAGGAAACCGTAGATAAAAAGTCGATAAGCTCGTCGGGAAAAGTAAAAAAAGAATCAAAAGCGGCACAGGTTCTGCCTCTTTCGGCAGTAAAAGCGAGAAAGAGGAGCGTATAGTGACAGGTATAGCCGAGTTTGACAGAGTACTTGGTGGAGGAATTGTGAGGGGGTCACTTGTGCTTGTGGGAGGGGATCCGGGTATAGGAAAATCCACGCTTCTACTTCAGGTATGCAGGGAACTTTCACAAAAAAAGGTGCCATTACTTTATGTGTCAGGTGAGGAATCCCTGCATCAGATAAAGATGCGTGCCGACAGACTTGGCAATTTTACGGATTCACTGGAGCTTTTATGTGAGACAAGTCTTGATATAGCAAAAGACGTGATTCAACGAAAAACCGGAGGTTGTTGTAATAGATTCCATCCAGACTATGTACAATGAGGAGATAGCGTCGGCACCGGGCAGTGTCTCACAGGTCAGGGAGACAACCGGAGTGCTTATGCAGCTTGCAAAGACTCTGGGTATTTCTGTTTTATAGTAGGACATGTGACAAAGGATGGTGCGGTTGCGGGACCGAGGACGTTAGAGCATATGGTTGATACTGTGCTTTATTTTGAGGGTGACAGGTATGAGTCGTACAGGATACTTAGAGGCGTTAAGAACAGATTTGGCTCGACCAATGAGATAGGCGTATTTGAAATGAAGGCGGATGGACTTGGTGAGGAGGAAAATCCGTCGGAGTATATGCTGAGCGGGAAGCCCGAGGAGCATCGGGATCAATTGTCACATGTTCCATAGAGGGAAGCCGCCCGATACTTCTCGAGATACAGGCTCTTGTATGTCACAGCTTTTAATAATCCAAGGCGTACAGCAAATGGCACAGATTATAATAAAGTAAATCTACTCATGGCGGTCCTTGAAAAAAGAGCCAACCTGTCACTGTCAGACTGTGACGCTTATGTGAATATAGCAGGCGGTATAAGGATGAACGAACCGGCGATAGACCTTGGGATAGTGCTTGCAATCGCATCAAGCAAAAGGATATTATAGTGCGTGAGGATACCATATGCTTTGGAGAGGTGGGCTTAAGCGGAGAGGTGCGCGGAGTTACCATGTCCGAGCAGCGTGTTGCTGAGGCAAAGAAGCTTGGCTTTAAAAAGTGTATTGTTCCCAAAGTGTGTCTTGCAGGAGTGTCGCATATTAGTGGAATTGAGATTGTCGGTGTGGCAAATATCAAGGAAGCGATAGAGGCTGTCAGATAGTAATTGTGAGAATTGTATATAATAAACAGACAATTTAGAAAATTTGTGTTTTTTAAGATAGTTTTATTACTTTAATTAATTGCAGTAAATCCGTTGACATATGTGTGCCGGGATGATATTATATCAAAGCTGACTCGCGGGACACATTGAGTTGTAGAGCTTGTGAGTTACATTTTACAGACATGACTTTATAGATACTGCTTTGAAAATAAGTTGAAAAAGTTATGAAAAAAGTTCTTGACAAATGAAAAACATTTTGATAGAATAAACAAGCTGTCGCAAGACAGAGAACTTAAAACAGAGTTCAAAAAATAAAAAAGTGCTTGACAAACGAACAGCGATTTGATAGAATAAACAAGCTGTCGAAAGAGAGCAAAACAAAGAACCTTGATAACTGAACAGTGAGAAACCTTGAAAGATTTTGAGAATCAATCAGAACGCTTCAATGAAAATTGAAGACCTTTAAAACAGTAAATTCAGAATTTGTGCGAAAGCGATGAAAACAATCTGCTTGCAGAATTGTTTGAGGAGCTGGACAGTTAAATTTATTTGCAACTGAATGAACAGCCAAGTTTAACTTGACTGAGATCAACTTTTTAACGAGAGTTTGATCCTGGCTCAGGATGAACGCTGGCGGCGTGCTTAACACATGCAAGTCGAACGAAACACCTTATTTGATTTTCTTCGGAACTGAAGATTTGGTGATTGAGTGGCGGACGGGTGAGTAACGCGTGGGTAACCTGCCCTGTACAGGGGGATAACAGTCAGAAATGACTGCTAATACCGCATAAGACCACAGCACCGCATGGTGCAGTGTGAAACTCCGGTGGTACAGGATGGACCCGCGTCTGATTAGCTGGTTGGTGAGGTAACGGCTCACCAAGGCGACGATCAGTAGCCGGCTTGAGAGAGTGAACGGCCACATTGGGACTGAGACACGGCCCAAACTCCTACGGGAGGCAGCAGTGGGGAATATTGCACAATGGGGGAAACCCTGATGCAGCGACGCCGCGTGAGCGAAGTATTTCGGTATGTAAAGCTCTATCAGCAGGGAAGAAAATGACGGTACCTGACTAAGAAGCACCGGCTAAATACGTGCCAGCAGCCGCGGTAATACGTATGGTGCAAGCGTTATCGGATTTACTGGGTGTAAAGGGCGCAGGCGGTGCGGCAAGTCTGATGTGAAAGCGCGGGCTCAACCCGGGACTGCATTGGAAACTGTCAATCTAGAGTACCGGAGAGGTAAGCGGAATTCCTAGTGTAGCGGTGAAATGCGTAGATATTAGGAGGAACATCAGTGGCGAAGGCGGCTTACTGGACTGAGACTGACATTGAGGCACGAAAGCGTGGGGAGCAAACAGGATTAGATACCCTGGTAGTCCACGCCGTAAACGATGAATACTAGGTGTTGGGAAGCATTGCTTCTCGGTGCCGTCGCAAACGCAGTAAGTATTCCACCTGGGGATACGTTCGCAAGAATGAAACTCAAAGGAATTGACGGGGACCCGCACAAGCGGTGGAGCATGTGGTTTAATTCGAAGCAACGCGAAGAACCTTACCTGGTCTTGACATCCTTCTGACCGGTCCTTAACCGGACCTTTCCTTCGGGCAGGGTGACAGGTGGTGCATGGTTGTCGTCAGCTCGTGTCGTGAGATGTTGGGTTAAGTCCCGCAACGAGCGCAACCCCTATCTTCAGTAGCCAGCGGTTCGGATGGGAACTCAAGAGACTGCCAGTGATAACCTGGAGGAAGGCGGGATGACGTCAAAGCATCATGCCCCTTATGACTTGGGCTACACACGTGCTACAATGGCGTAAACAAAGGGAAGCAGCCCTGTGAAGGTGAGCAAATCCCAAAATAACGTCTCAGTTCGGACTGTAGTCTGCAACCCGACTACACGAAGCTGGAATCGCTAGTAATCGCAGATCAGAATGCTGCGGTGAATACGTTCGGGTCTTGTACACACGCCCGTCAGACCATGGGAGTTGGGAATGCCCGAAGCCAGTGACCTAACCGAAAGGAAGGAGCTGTCGAAGGCAGGCTCGATAACTGGGGTGAAGTCGTAACAAAGGTAGCCGTATCGGAAGGTGCGGCTGGATCACCTCCTTTCTAAGGAAATCGAGTAGAGAGTTTTTCACTGTTGAGTTATCAATAGATAACAGCATATTTTTGGTGGCGATGCGTTTTTGGGAAACACCCGTCCACATCGAACACGATGGTTAAGACTAAGCGGCCGATAATAC